>Ga0214543_1003591_pt1 | contig 29996 bp, 23 predicted proteins | sample CNSS2metaG_FD_160094 | JGI IMG/M metagenome (GOLD analysis project Ga0214543, IMG submission 160094) | Root nodule microbial communities from cowpea collected in UCLA plant growth center, Los Angeles, California, USA - CNSS2 | ecosystem: Host-associated > Plants > Roots > Nodule | place: USA... | reverse complement strand
CCCCCCCCCCCCCGTCCTGACCTGAGACCCTGAGAACCCTGAGAACCCCGACAACCCCGCTTCACCAGATACGCTCCCCTAAATGTTCCCAGATCTCGCCTCCTTGATGAGGCTTTACAGACCGACCTTATCCCACCACCACGCAGAACGACCACTCCCCCCAACGGCATGACTAAATACTGCCGCTATCACCGCAACCATGGCCACACTACAGAGGACTGTAAGGCACTCCAGGATAAAATCGAAGAATTGGTGCGTGCTGGCCACTTTCGCCGCTTTGTGCGCAGAGAAGACCACTCTTCTCGATCCCATCATCCTCCTCGTTTCGACCACCGACACCCGCCCCGTGACTCTCGCAACGATAAACACCCAAACCAACCCATGAACCAAGACCCCCAACCGGCTCGCACCGACGTCACCCCGCCGACCCTCCCCCACGTGGCACTATCAACACCATCTTTGGTGGTTTCGCTAGTGGAGGTTCTACCTCTTCTGCCAGAAAGAGACACCTCCGCCATATCCAATCAATCAACCATATTACCCATTCCCATCACAAACGCCGCATGCCTCCATAACCTTCACGGATGACGACTTCCATGGCCTCGACCACCAACAAGACGACCCTATGGTCATCACTATTGAAATAGAAAATTACGTAGTTAAAAAAGTCCTTGTCGACCAAGGCAGTTCCGTCGACATCCTTTACTGGGCAACATACCAGAAACTGCAACTCCCAAACACCGCCATGGTCCCATACGATGAACTAATTTATGGCTTTTCTGGGGAAAAAGTTTCCACCCGCGGCTACATTGACCTCCATACTGTCTTCCGTGATGGAGCCCAAACCAAGGCCATTCCTATCCGCTTCCTCATCGTCGACGCACCTATGTCTTATAATGTCCTCCTCGGCCGCCCCTCGCTCAACACCCTTGGCGTTGTCGTCTCCACCCCTCATCTGGCCATGAAGTTTCCTTCCCCATCTGGCGACATCCTCACCATTCATTGTGATCAACGCCTTGCACGCGAATGCTACATGGCTAGCCTACGCCCATAACTCCCCATCCAGTAAACCAATCACATCGAGCGGCCACCCAGCTCTGAGATCGCTCTATCGAGTGACGATCTAGACCTCAGAGTGGGCCGAGATGTTCGCCTCGAACCTGTTGAAGAGACCACCCCCCTAGAGCTCCTAAATGGCCACTTCATCAAACTTAGCACCGGGCTAGAATATGAAGAGCGTGACATCATCACACCCATCCTAGTCGGCAACACGGACCTCTTTGCTTGGTCAGCTGCCGACTTACCTGGAGTTGACCCTTAAGTAGCATCTCACTAGTTATCTATCTACAAAGAGGCCTGGTATATCTCCCAGAAAAAACGTAAACTCGGCAAGGAGCGACGCCTAGCGGCCAAGGTCGAGGTTGATAAATTACTGAGCGCAGGGTTCATCGAAGAAGCTCACTACACCACTTGGCTCTCTAACGTGGTCCTGGTTAAGAAAGCCAACGGCAAGTGGCGAATGTGTGTTGATTACACGGATCTTAATAAAGCTTGTCCCAGAGATGCCTACCCCTTACCCAATATTGACCGACTTGTTGACGGCGCGGCCGGTAACAAGATCCTCAGCTTTCTTGATGCATACTCCGGTTACAATCAAATCCCCATGGCCGCATTCGACATGAACAAAACTGCTTTCATCACAGACGACACCAATTACTTCTATAGGGTCATGCCATTTGGCCTTAAAAACGCTGGAGTGACCTACCAACGATTGATGGACAAAGTCTTCAGTCATTTAATGGGCAAATGCGTTGAAGTATACGTTGATGATATGGTTGTCAAATCCCCAAGCCATCACCAACATGCTCAAGACCTATCAGCAGTCTTCTCTGCATTACGACAGTATAACCTTCGCCTCAACCTCGACAAGTGCGTATTCGGTGTCGACTACGGTAAATTCCTTGGATTCATGCTAACCCAACGCGGTATAGAGGCCAACCCTAAAAAAATGCAATGCAATCATCAAAATGCAAAGCCTCACTAGCGTCAAAGAGGTACAACGCCTTATAGGCCGCCTCACAGCCATTTCACGCTTCCTTCCCAAATTAGCCGAACAAACCCAACCCATCATACAACTGCTCAAAAAATCTGCCAAGTTCACGTGGAATGATAATTGTGAACAAATATTCCAGAAGCTTAAAACCACCCTCACCACACCACCTATCCTTCATAAACCGGATACTCATCAACCCTTATTGGTCTATATAACCACCACCGATCACACCGTCAATGTCGCGCTGCTCCAAGATGTCGGCGGCAACCAACATCCTGTTTACTTCATCAGCAGAACCCTGCAAGACCCCGAAACCAGATACCAGATGGTGGAAAAATTGGCCCTATCCCTGGTACATGCAGCCCGCTGCCTATGCCCATACTTCCAAAATCATAACATAATCGTCAAAACCGACTACCCAATTCAAAAAATATTGTAGAAACCAGACCTTGCAAGGCTGATGTCATCCTAGGTCATTGAGTTATCCGAATTCAACATTCGTTATGAACCTCACGACCCCATCAAAGCTCAATGCCTTCTAGACTTTGTCAACGACCTCCAACAAACTCCTAAAGCGGACCAATGGACACTTTATGTTGATGGTTCATCCAACCCGAAGGGAGTAGGTGCTGGCATCGTACTAGAAGGCCCCAACGACATCCTCATCGAAAAATCCCTACATAACCTAACCCAAGACCAAGCTGACAATTGGACAACCCCTTACATCCAGTATCTCAAAACCTGTAACCCTCCACCTAATGCCGACAGAGTTTGGATAACTTAAGCCGCTAGGTATACGATGATAGGCGACGACCTTTACAAACGCGGATATGGCCATCCACTTCTCAAATGCGTCACGGCAGAACAAGCTCAGTACATAATTAAAGAATTACATGAGGGCATATGCGGCTACCATTCCGGTGCGCACACCATGACTACCCGAATCCTTCGCGCCCGTTACTTTTGGCCAACCATGGAGGTCGACTGCCAAGACTTCGTCAGGAAATGCATACCGTGCCAAAAGCATGGCAACCTCATTCACTAGAAACAAGAACAACTTCATTCTATACTATCCCCGTGGCCCTTCGCAAAGTGGGGAATGGACATCCTCGGCCCCTTCTCCCCCAGCAAAGGCCAAGTAAAATTCCTGATAGTAGCCGTAGACTACTTCACCAAGTGGATAGAAGCCAAACCGCTTACCACCATTACAGCCCAACAAGTACAACAATTTGTTTGGAAGGATATCATATGTCGATATGGCATCTCACACACCATCATCACCGACAATGGCCAACAATTTATAGATAAAGAACTCGCTAAGTTCTACGCCGATCTGGGCATCAAACACGTAACCAGCTCTATTGAACACCCACAAACCAACGGATAGGCCGAGGCGGCAAACAAGGTTAGTGGAGCTACGCAAGCGGTTAAACAACGCCAAAGGCTGATGGCCCGAAGAACTAGTAGAAGTGCTATGGGCCTACCAGTGTACCCATCAATCAGCAACAAACGAGTCTCCGTTCAGCCTAGTATACGACACAGACACCATGATACCCATTGAAATTGGTGAACCATCCCTGCGCCGAGAACTATATGACTCAGCCCAAAATCATCAAAACATGGCCACCCACCTTGACCTCCTACCCGAGCTAAGAGAAAAAGCTCAAATACGTAACTTAGCTGCCAAACAAAAAGCCGCTAGGAAATATAACACCAACCTATGCCCGAGATCGTTCGCAAAAGGAGACTTAGTTTGGAGAATGGCCAGCACTGCAAGAAAGAAGGATGACAAGTTCTCCGCAAATTGGGACGGCCCATACCGAATACGTGAAGACGCTAGGGGAGGAGCATATCGACTAGAGCAGTTGTCTGGGGAAGAAATACCCAATACATGGAATGTATCCCATCTAAAGTTTTACTTTAGTTAAGGACATGTTTTGTACCAAACACTTGTAACCTTGGGTGTACTCTTTTTCCTCACCTGGTCTTTTTTCCCTAAGGAGGGTTTTGGCCGGGGAGGTTTTAACGAGGCACCCAAAATTTCATGAATAAACAAAGGGTTCCCAACTTCACGATTATTCTTCACTTCTTGCATTCATTTAAGTTTCCCACCCTTACCACAAGTACGCGGCCTGGGTCGAACATCCTTAACTTTATGTTAATTCGTTTAAGTTCCCCACCCTTACCACGAGTAAGCGGCCTGGGTCGAACACCATTAACTTTATGTTGATTCGTTTAAGTTCCCCACCCTTACCACAAGTAGGCGGCCTGGGTTGAACACCCTTAACTTGATGTTAATTCGTTTAAGTTCCCTACCCTTACCATAAGTAAGCGACCTGAGTCGAACACCCTTAACTTGATGTTAATTCGTTTAAGTTCCCCACCCTTACCACAAGTAAGCGGCCTGGGTCGAACACCCTTAACTTTATGTTAATTCGTTTAAGTTTCCCACCCTTACCACAAGTAAGCGGCATGGGTCGAACACTCTTAACTTTATGTTGATTCGTTTAAGTTCCCCACCCTTACCACGAATAGGCGGTCTGGGTCGAACACCCTTAACTTGATGTTAATTCGTTTCCCACACTTACTACAAGTAAATGGTCAGGGTCGAATACCCTCAATAAAAAGTCAAATTTGCCAAACATCACATACATCAAAACACCCACTCACAATTATACAAGACCGCTAACGCACCGCTATCACACAAGTTATCGGCATCAAAGAAACAACATAGCATACCCAAAGCATTCATCATATTAAAAGAAAAGTAAAATAGTGTACGGATTATTACAAACATAGAACTCGTCACTAGTTTCAAATCATAAACAATAAAAGTCCTACGCCGCCTTGTTATCATCACCCTCCACGACAGCTTCCGCATTCTTCTCCTCCCCCGCCGCTTCCTTCTCGACCTCCTCCTCGGGACTGCTTTCGGCCTCATTAACAAGCTGGCCATCCAGCACATCCTTGTTAACATCAAATCTAGTATCAGCTGCATCAATATCTTGATAAAAGAAGGTCGCCTGCCTCAATCCTTTCTGGAACCCATTGATGTGCTCTTGGATAATACAGCCTTTCAAGTCATCAAGCTCCACTTCTACGCCTTCATATTTTTCCTTTAGTTCATCATAATTCGCCTCTAGGTCCGTTATCCTTCCATTAAGTTTACTCTCCAAATCCAGACAGCGAACCTTCCAAGTTCCCAACCTTTTCTTCTCTTCCTCCCAACCTTCCCTCTCCTTCTTCCATCCAGCCTTTTCCTCCGCAAACTTTTCAACCTTCCCCTGCAACTCCTCCACCTTTTCCCGATTCCCCTCCTTTACCTCCCAACGATACAATAAGCCAACCCGGCGACTCAAAATTAGCGCCTTGCTCCCAAACTCCACCATCGTCCTCACTAGATGATCTGGCTCCATACTATCAATAGAATTAATCACTATCTCCAGCATGTTGATATCAATGTCCTTCCTAACGGACGTTTTCGGCAACTCTATCAACCGGCTTCTGGTCCTTTGGCTCCACTCGATGACCCATGCCCAAGCAAAGCCACCCTCACCTTCTTCACGTCCTTGACCTTACCGGGCCTAGTCGGTAACTCGGCCTTCCTCTTAGTGCCGCCATTTACGTTCACCTCAACCAACGATTCTTGTAAGTTTGGAACCTCAGTGTTCCCAGCTGTTTTGGCCTTCACGGCCCTCTCCTTCCTCAATGCTTGAAAAGGCGTCAAATTCTTCTTCCCAGCCTAAGCCATGTGTCCTACACAAATACACCAAGTCCCGGTTAGTTTAACTTAGAAACATCAAGATAGGTTAAGTCATAAACAGATACCCTCAATATCAATAATCGGGTGAACTGAATTATTAACCCTAACTAAGCCCTTAGTGGGCAGTTTATGAGAAAACTTCATCAGGACCTCCACCAACTCCCTATCCGCCACCGACAACTCGTCGGTACCCATATCTTTATATCGAGAAGGGCTACCCGTCCAACTAAATGGAAATTTTGTACTCCCATCTGCATTAAGAAAATGTGACTTGCCCTCCTCCTTCACCACAACCTTGAAATAGTCATCCTTGAAATGCTTGAAGGACTATGAAAACCGTCCAGTCTGCTAATGCTAGGACGGCTCACCAAGGATAACCAAGTAGTCGGCTGTTGGGGCTCGTGTCATAAAAATATAGAAACGCATGGAGAAGGTCGTAGATACAGTGACTGGCACAAAACACGAAAGGCTTGTAAGTACGCCCAACTGTTCGGATGTAACTGGGTAGGCGCCACGTGGAGCTCACGGAGTACCCCTATGGTGAAGTCATCTAGCAACAACCTCACATGTAGTTGGGAGAAATGACACATATACATATAAAAGAACTTCTCAGTAGCCCCTTCTTGGCCGTGACAGACGCGCTCAATAGCGCTCACCCGCTCCAGCGAAACGATACCCCGGTCCACGCCTTTCGCGATAATAGAGGTACAGTTCAACCAAGAATTCAGCAGACGAGACCACCGGAACAAGGACGAATGGTTACAAACATCAGCCGCTACCCATTCATAACTGGCCTTGGCCGACCAGTTACTCTCTACTATTTCTTCAAGAGGGTCTTCCCTCACCTCAGTCATTGTCTCCATCAGAATTCTACCCACCACAGCCACCGGACTAGTACTCTCCTCCCAGACTCCATACTCCCACAACTGGAAGAAGACAACGACACAGTATCACTACTACTTGACATACCTTTTTTGAAAAGTTGTCGACAGAAACAAGGAACTAGTTGGACAAATATAACGCACGCAAGTCTCTGATTACGAAATTCTCACAAATGAACTAACAAACGCAAACCATTCGCGAAATCCACATTTATAAGCATGAATTCCAAACGATACAACTTCTTCCCGCCAAAAGTCACAACCCATACCAATCGACACAAAGCACACCAAAGGTCATGAGTATCAGGAACGATGGCTCAAAACCCTTTTTGATTAGACCCCTAACACCCCCTTACCTGCTACAAACCTTTTCCTGACTTTAGCCTTAACACTATTTATCACAGCTAAAGGCTAGGGGACTGGTGTACCGCACCTAGTCGGCCTAGACGAAAGACAGCAGACACTTATCACCCTTTACCGACATAACTATATTGACAAAGGCTGGGGGGAATGGTGTACTGCACCTAGTTGGCCTACGCCGAATAATAGCAACACCATGTATATGTTAAGGTACCCGGACTAAAACTACTAAGAAGCGACATTGATTTAACAAGCCGAAAACAACTATAGTGGCCTAAGCCGTTAAAGGGTAACCGACTCAGGCCGACAACTCTATACAAACAACCAAGGACTTAGTAAAAAATAAAACACTCCAATACAAGTCACCAGTCTCCAACAATCGAACTAAGGGCCTGGTTAGCCCATGCCCACCTACGACCCAAGCAAGGGCCTAGCCCATGACATGGCCAGACATAATTAATGATCTATAAATATGCATGGACCCCACGAATTAAAGGTACGCATTCATTACTTCCTTAATCACCTGATTTGACTTTCTGAGAGCTTTCGTTGACTTGAGCTTCGGAGTCCCTTCTGTAGGTAACCCCTCCTGAGTCCAAGCAAACATATGCCAACCAGGGAGAGGCCTACTAAGGAGATAGCGGACTATATGAGTAAGGTGACACTTGTGCCTAACTTATCTTATTTGTTCTCTGCAGAAACATAAATGAAAAATAAAAATAAATAAAATGTGACATAATTTTATTTGTTATTATTAATTTTATCAATTATTAATATTACTTTTAGTACTTTTTTTTTGTTTTTTATAATAAACGAGCCTCAATTCATTTATAGGTTCTTAATCAGTTTTGTAACAATATAATATATTGTGTGAAAGAAATAAATGATTTAAATGATATATATATATATATATATATATATATATATATATATATATATAATATATATATATAAAATATATATTGTGTTAAAAAAAAAAAAAATATAAATAATATATATATATATATATATATATATATATATATATATATATGAAATATATGTATGGAAAATATATTTTTATGGTCTTATAATATTATAAAAAAAATTAAGTCTAACATCACTTTATAAAATTAACTGTAAATAAAGTTTGGTTTCATTTATATATTATAAATTAGTTTTACTTTCCATTGACATAGGACTTTAACTAATTCACATTAATTAAAAATAAAATAAAATTAATTTGGTTTAATATATCAATTTTCTAAGCTTATTAAGATATATTAAGATATATTCTAAAAGAGTGTTTCATCTCTGTCAAAATTACCACCGTCATTTCTTATCTTCTTTTTTTTCATCAATGCGAGAGTGCTCTTGTGTAAGGAAATGGGACAAGCTCGGAAAATATATTTGGCATTTCATTGTATAGCATATAATGAACTCTATTTTAATGTATACATTGGTGATGTAGTGTACTTGTTTAGAAATTAGTTCCCAGGTTTGAAATTTGAAGTGACGGTGTCATTTTGCTGAAAGTTTCAATATTGGGGAAGTAAACTTCCAGAGATTCTCTAGAACAGCTTGGAAATTTCCCTGTGTAGAGAAAGTTAAAAAATCACTTTCTTGAGCTGCATAAGCATCCATTGACTTTTCTTCCAGGCATATTCTTACAGTTGTTTTATTTGTGTGGTTGTAATAACCGTTTTGCCGGATAATGTATATGAACTATTAATTATCCCCAAAACTTATGCCTCAGCTGCTACATCATCCATCATTATATATATTATCTAGTATGCTTTATACGTATATTTTCCAATAAAATACCCTAGATAACGGATAGAACTTGGAAAAACTGACCAGAAAAGGAAAAGAAAACGATGATATTTAAAATATTATTGAATGAGAAGTATGAAGAACTCAAGGAAAGGAAATCACGAAATGAAGGTGGGACATAAAAGTATTCCTTTTATTAAGAATTTGTTCCTTGATATTTTTCCATGGGAAAGAGCTCTCCAATTATCGAGGGTGCTTCTAGGTAGATAATAGAGGTGGGCAAAAAATCTAATTTTCTTGATCCAATCCATTTTTGCTCCAATCCAATCCATTTATAATCCATTTTATTAAAAATCCAATCCATTTAAAATCCATTTAATGGATCTGGGTTTCAATCTAATTTACATTTTATATATCTTATGGATTGGATATCCATTCTATAAATCAAGATTTTTAAATGTGGATAATCCAATCCAAATTTTCAATTTAAATTTTTAGTTGGGTTAGACCAAAGACCCGAACGGGTCAGGCAGGCCCAAAGACCCGAACAGGTCAGGCGGACCCAAAGACCCGAAAGGGTCACGCGGACTCGAAGACCTGAATGGACCAGGCGGGACCACTGACGAAAACAGGTCAGGCAGCCCAAAGACCTGAACGGGTCAGGCAAACCCAGAGACCCGAACGGGCCCAAAGACCTGAATGGGGCAGACGACCTAGATGGGCTCGGTGACCCAGACGGGCCTGATGACCAGGACGGGCCTGACGACCCGAACGAGCCTGACAAGCTACACGGGCCTTACGACCTGGATGACATGACGAAACGAAGACCCAAACGGGCATTACGACCCAAAAGCTCCCTACGACCGGACGAGCTCGACGACCCGGCATGCCCGACGACCCGGATCGGTCCGATGACCCGGACGTGCCTGACGACCTTGACGTACCCGACGACCCAGACGGGCCCCACTACTCGAACGTGCCCGACTACCTGATTGGGCCCGACTGTTTGAACGGGTCTATCCGGGTCGTCTGGCCTGTCTGGCCCATCTGGGTTGTCGGACCCATTCGGGTCGTCCGGCCCGTTCGCGTCATTGAGCATGTTCGTGTTGTCGGGTCCGTCCGGCCTGTTCGGGTCGTTGAGCCCGTTCGAGTCGTCGAGCCCATTTGGGTCGTCCAGGTCGTCGGGTCCATCCGGGTCATCCGGGCCTTAATGACACAAGTTTTAAAAAATTTAATTTAAATTTCTTTTATAAAAAATGGATTCTGGATTTTGAACTTGATCAAAATATTTGGATTGGATTTAAATCTTGATCCAAATATTTGGATCTAGATTTTTAAAAAATCCAAACTACTTTTGTTAAAAATATGGATTTGGGTCAAAAATCTAATCTAATTATTTGGATCTAAAATAGATGTGGATTGGATCATTAAAAATCCAATCCATACCCACCCCTAGTAGATAACAACTTCTAACTTGATTAAGGGTGTACTTTTTATTGCTAGTCAAGCTTTAGGACTATTATCAAAATGTAATTTACTAAGGTCTTATTACAAAAGAAAAAAAAATAAGAAAAGCATACATATATACCCAATGAAAAGAAGTTTAGTAAAAAAGCTCATTTAATTTTGTTCAATATGCCTCGATTTTAAGAAAATCGAACCTACCAAAACGTACTGGTATTTTTTAAATTATTGAGAACATTTAGGCTTTTGTTTTAATTAAAACCAAAGTATATACACGTTTTGACTTCGATTATATGAGAAGTAGTGTCTAAAAGTTTCCATTAATTTCAAAAATAATATATATATATATATATATATATATATATATATATATATATATATATATATATTTTTTTTGATCAAAGGTTTAGACTTTGGTTTTATGAATACTCGGAGCCTAATCATCTGGGTTATTTTTTTCTGAAATTTTACACTCGCGCCTAACATTTCGTCGTTGTAGAAGGTGTTTTCCTTCCTTCCTCCTTTACCACTACAACCACCATTGTACCACCATTCTTTTGTTGACATGAGAAGCCAAGGTGGTTTGCTTCTTGAAGATTTGATGAAGATTGAATGAAGCTCTTTTGAACTATCTTGATGTCATAACCATTGGAATGAAGCCTACATTGATGAAGGAAAGGAGATTTGATGATATCCATAGTGATCAAGGCTGGAACATGTGCTCTCCATGTAGTTACATCAATTAGAAAGTGTACTTGTTGTTTGTAATTCATGTTGTAGACCTTAAAGCATTAATTAGATGTAGTTTGGTCTTTGTTGTGTTTTTAATATGTTGAATGGTTTTTCAACAGGTTAAAATGTCTCTTTTAATCTGTTGAATAGTTTTTTAACAGGTTAAAAGGTTGGCTGCAGTAGTATTAAACTGCAACAAATTTAATCAGTTGATTTAGTTTTTAATCGACTGATTTCACTTAAGTCAAGTGAAATCAACCGATTGATTTGAAAATCAACCTGTTGAATTTCGTAACAGTTTGACTATAAAAGCTGTGATTTTCGAAAGAGAGGCCTGTTGATCATTTTAGAGCACGATTTGGTTCTGGAAACTTGTGGAAACTCTCTCCTTCGTGATCATAAGTGTTGCAGCTGTTGAAGATTGATCTTGGATCAATTCTTGAAGCTTTTGGCTTGGTTTAAAGCTTGGAGAAAGTGGTTTGTGGTAGGCAAGGTTGTGCTACCACTAAGGTTTGATCTTTCTCAAGCTTTGTGTGTGTGCCTGGTGGTTTTCCAGGTCTGCAAGAGGGTTCTTGATATGCTGGTGTGATTCTTGTGTGATTCAAGAGTCTTTTGTGGTGTTTTTGCATATTTTGGAAGTGTAAGGGTAAATACTTTGTAAAACTTTTGAAATAGTGCAAAGTCAAGTTAAGGTTGGCTTGACAAACTAGATGTAGCTCAGGTTTGAGTGAACCAGTATAAAAATTCTTGGTGTCCTCTCTTCTCTAACCTTTCTCTCTTGCATTTTCATTTTAAAGTTTCACGAACTTGTTCTTTAATCATCTTTTTCATGTTCTTGCATATTTTCATAGCATCTGAAGCATTGAGCATATTTGTATAATCATTTGGAACTGATCTTGATCATTCTTGAGCATTGTTTCTGGTTTAAAATTCAAATTCGCATTTCTGCATTTTTCCCAATATTTCAGTCGACTGTTTTTCAGTTTCAATCGATTGATTATACCAGAACAGAATCTGTTTAGTAAAATCAATCTGTTAACTCTGTTTTTGATCGATTGAAAGTGTATAGTTCAGTACTGTTTGTATCCTAACTTGGTGATCTATTTGATTCAATTAAAGGTGGCTTTTAGCTTGCAAAGATAGCCTAAAGTTTTAACTAGCCAATTCAACCCCCCCTTTCTTGGCTTTTCAACCATTTCAAAACTAACATCTTTGCTCTTCCTTCTTTTTTCACTAATGACGCTAGCCGTCAGCGAGCACCTCCACTCTTCGATGCCCTGCTTTTCGCTTGTTCTTGAGCACCTCTACCCAACACTGTCAAACCCAAGTCGTTGCCGCTGCTCAACTTCGAGTGAACGGTGAGTGGATTTTTTTTCGCCCCATTCAATTTGTTTTCTACCATTTTATATCAAGTTCTTATTTTTTGTTGAGACTCCTCAGCGGCCAAATTCACCCACGACATTATATGTCACTCATAGAGGCGAAGGTCACTCACAACGGTGACATTGATTCGTTTCTCTTCTTTGATTTTGTTTCTCTTCCTACTACAAGTCTCTACGATGAGAGTTAGTCTCCACAACAGCGAAGGTGACCTACATGGACCTTGATTGTGATTTTTGGTTGCCCTAATGTTTTCGGTTGGGATTTTTCGTTGCCTTGATTTTTGCAGATTGGGGTTTTTGGTTGGATTGAGAGTTTTGCAAATATGGATTCTTATGGCGTGACTTGAGTTCTCAATGTAGAAATGAAGATGATAGATATCGTGCCTTTTTGTGTACGTAGGTGGGAATATGATGGAGAAGACAAAGGTTGATGATGATTTCAAAGGATCTTTGAGGTGACGGAGGATGAAATGTGGAGTTGATGAAGCCTTGTCAAAATAGTGTATTAGGTTTCAGTTCTAGCAAGAACCAAAGCCTAATATGAAACTTTAGAATTTGGTTCATAACTGAAGGTAAGACCCACCGTTGTTTACTTTGTCTGGATATGCTTTGATTGTTGAACCAAAATACAATATCTAAAATAATTGGTGCCAAATTCCTTACCTTCACTATTGATCTTTCAAATATTATTTCATATTTCATTTATGTATTACAAGTATTATTATCTTAAACACATAATTAATATATATATATATATATATATATATATATATATATATATATATATAATTAAATGATATAAAGTCTTATAAGTAATTAAAGTACAATTATTATTCTTGTAAAATTAATGATTTTGGAAATAACAAGAAAATAGTTTCCATCAATATCACGAAATTAGTAAATTTGAGTGCTTTTATCTTAATATGGAGTTTCTAAATATTGAAATGATAATTTACTTGTATAGGTAATCCATGCTTTTGAAACATGACAATGTATAGAGAAGATGTTTTTCACAACATGACATGTTAATATTTAAAAAACATTATTCAATTTTAATTTTATAATAATTTCATTACTCAAAACCAATTCATTTAAAAACATTAAAATTATGTTTCAATATAAAACTTTTTAAAAGTATATAAAAGTAACATGATTTTAATAAAATTGAATACGAAGTAATATTTCAAAGGCTTAAATATATATTTGATCTATTTTCGTTGTTTTTATTCAATTTAGTTTTTATTTTCGTTTTGTGTTCAATTAGGTCCTCATTTTCGTCAAATTTTGGTTAATTTGGTTCTTTTCACTAACTGTATTTAAATAGTTAACGTTTTTGAATAATACATGCCACATGTCACCTCCTGATTTTTTTTTAATATTTTTAATTTAAAAAAAAATTGTCCATGTGTCAAGTCATAATTATGTCACGTGTCAATATCAATGTCACATGTCAGTTTGTGGTTATGTTTTTTTTTTCAATTTAATTCCTATATTCGTTAATTTTGTTCAATTTAGTTATAATTTTTGTTAAAATAAATCAATTTTCTCCCTTTCAAATTGACACCAAATGTAATATCTTTTACACAAATTCTACTAATATTTTTTTCTAAAATTGACATTTTTATTAATTATTTTTTAAATTCAATTATAAGTTATTAAATTTAATTATAAATTAAAAAAAATTCTTATATTTAATTGCTAAATAGAATACAATTATTTAAAATATTATAAGAATATAATTATTAAATGTTTTGTTCTAATATTTATATTCTAAAATACTTTTAAAATTGATATTTAAATTCTAAAAAATGATTTTAACATGTACATATAAGTTGTAATTAAGTTTAATTACTAATTTGGTCTCAATTTAGAGAGGACAAAATTGAATCATTTAAAAAAAAGACTAAATTAAAAAAAATAATAATAAGAGTAAATTAAACCTTTTTAAAAAAATTAGAAATTTAAATTGAACCCAAAAATAATAAGAAGACTAGAATGAACAAAAATAATAAATTGGGGTACTAAATCAATAATTAAGCGTCCATGCACAAATTCTCTCCCATAATCAAATATCATAAGTATATCAACACATTCACACAAAAGAAAATCATTTTATTTCTTTATATAAATCAAACAACAAAAAGATATGGATGTTAAGGTAGGTTTGGATATACTTTTGTCTTAAATATTTTAAAAATAAAATTAGATTTTTTTCCCATAAACTAAAATTAGATTATGCATCTAAGTTAAAAATGAAAATTTGAAGAATCTATATAAACAATTTACTTCAAATTAATTTGTTTATGTATAAAACGATTTCTAATGAGTGCACATATTTGTTTTATATTTTTTCATCATTTCCACACACTTTCCTTTCATATTTTATTTTTAGTTTATTTTTTTGCTTTTTTACTCTTCTCTCAACCCAATTGACATTAACTTATCTCCCAAAATTGAAGGAAGAGTTGAATACCTAGAATATTCAAAAGATACTATTTGTGTAAGAAAGAAGGAAAGGAAAAAATAGAAAGAAATCGAAGCAAGCAACAGCTAGAAATGTTCCCAGTAATGACCAATTCAAACTCCAATGTGACACAACACTGATTGGTCCTTATTTTAGAAGCAAACACTTTTAAATGGTTCAAACACTTTAGTCAAACACTTTGGATTTCTTATATATTTATTGGTTCAAGTAGTGCATTGCGTACTTTTCCAGGTAATAATAATTTTTCTCTTTAACTTTCTTAAAGGAACTTTCACAAAAAGAGGAAAATGTTTTTTTCTTAATAGAGCTGAGTATGTTTTAGTTATCTATCTTGAAAAATAAGTTCTATTTTGAAAACCGAAATATATATATATATATATATATATATATATATATATATATATTACTTTTTAATCATACAATTTTATTCTTTAATAAATTATAATATTTTTCTTATTTAATAAAATCATTAATTATATACTTTTTCCTTTTCAAAATAATTAATAACTTTTCTGCTTAAAAGTTTAAAAATTATTCCTATAAAATTGTTTATTTTTTTTATTTTAATGTAAAAAAACTATGAATATAAATGCACAAAATTCGTGTGCTTCCGCTAATGATAAGAAAAGAAAAATTGTAATGAGACAATGGCTTTAAGATAAAATAGAACTTTTTATAGATATAATTAGGTTTAATCACTATTTTGTCACTGTTTTTGTTAGTATCAATTTGGTCTAAATTTGTGAAAATGGTCTTTTCTATTAAATTTTTTAAAATAGTTTAAAGATTTTTTCATTAAAATTGCAGTTGTTATTAAGATGGTTTGTTTTCTTGGTATAATTAATATAATTCTAGTGTCAAATTTGATGAAAAATTGATGATCCATCCCAAAAAATGTAACAAAAATAATCAAATTGCATCAATTTTTCAAAAAATAAGACCAAAATACATCAATTTTCACAAATCATAACCAAATGAAGAACCAACCAAACTTTTTTAGACAAAAACATAGACAAAATGAGTAATTATACTTTATGACTAATAAAAATAATTTGTCTTTTATAAAATCTTAAAAATACCAGTTTTCATACATTCTTGAAATCTCTTTCTCTTAAGCTTAAACAATGTTAACATACAAAGGTAGAATATGTATATCCTATTTCATTAAATATTTCGAAATAATACTTTCTCGGATATAATAATTTTAGACAATCAAAATAAAATTATCTTTCACTTAAAAGAAAATGTTAAAAGTTTGTTTAAGCTACAATCAAAATAAACAATCCCTTGAAATATCTTGTCAAAACTTGTATAGTGAACATGGGAATATAGTTTTGTCAACTCCATCTCTTGAAATATGGGTGATAGCTTGAAGTAAATGTCTTGATAAGTAGGGAAACAAAATAAAATAGAATGGACTAGTTAAGGTGTTATTGGAGTCAAACTACGAAGAAGTGAATGAAAGAATGTGGGGGCTATATAATAGTGCAAGTGTACGTTTACTCTTGATTATCACTTTCTCCAATGGGAAGGACTTGTCCCTTGTCACAATCTATCTTCTTCTTTGTCTTGCATTTGTTTGCATGGCCAAGGTTTGTACTGGCTAATGAAGCAACACATCAGTGCCTAAGCACTCCCATTAAGAACATAGGTGTTGTTCTTGATTTGGATTCACTAATGGGTAAGCAACAGAAAGTAGCCATGGAAATTGCAGTCCAAGAGTTCAATAGCTTCACTTGTTCAAACCTGGAACTGAATATACAAAATTCAAAGGGGATTTCGGCTACAACAATTGCCAGTGGTAATGTCCCTTCCACCAACTTTTTGTTTCTGTAAATTCGGAACAAACTTCAACAACACCATTTATGCTCACATTAATTTCTCTTGTTTCTATTTTTTCCTATCTTGTGTTTTCTCGTGTTTTTCTCTGTGGTGAACGATCAATTTGATTCTCCAAATATTTATTTCTTGTGATTTCTCTCTCTCAAGTTTACAAAATTATATATATATCTTGAAAAGGCTTTTCATCCTTCAAAAATTACTAAAATTAAAATAAATCATATATACAAAATAAAAATACTAAAATTAATTCAAACCATATAAAGTCACACATGCTTCTTTCCTTAAATGCCATGAAACTAATGAGCATCCTTTCATGTAACATATAACAAGTACACATAGAACTTAAAAATGTACCTCTAAGAATTAGTTCCCTTATAATATTTTAATATCATTTTAATAAGTACTAGATGAAACTATATAATGGTTACATAAATAATAACACAACCATACACTATGTTGAAAAACCTTTAACCGTAATTAATTGTATGTATGAATTTAATTGAGCTTACAAAAGGTTGAGGTTTGTTAAACCAACTTAATTAGTGAAGTAAAATTTCAAGTTGGATGGATAATGGATAAATTATTTCATAATTATATAAATTGTTTGATAAATTTTAGTTACTATTGAAAAAAAAGAGTTTTTGGGTTCTTTTTTATATTTAGATCTTTGAATTTTCATTTACTTTTTAATTGACTTCTTTTGTCTAACTATTACGACAAATCAATCCTAACATCTAATCCTAGGTATAATAAAGAAATTACTAGTTGTATATGAAAATTGATATAGTTGTAAGAAATATAGCTATAAAATATAGTTGAAACAAATTGATACATAAAGGTTAAATGTTTGATAAAGTTATCACAAGTGACTTACATATGTTTACAACACACTTTAGAATAGTTTCAATCCTTTAATTGTTCTTCAACTTAAATGTAACATTATTATGCTTTTATATGTATAGCTTTGAATCTCACACAGAATGAGCAAGTGCTTGCCCTCATTGGAACAATAACACACAATGAAGCGACAATTGCAAGCGAGTTAAATGACACCATAAAGAATATTCCTATATTGTCTCTAACTTCTCCCACAATCAACATAGAGATGTTATCTCCACAATTGCCACACTTCATCCAATTTGGCAATGATATCAAGATTCACATGCAATGCATTTCAGCCATTGTAGGAGAATTTAGATGGAGAAAGGTGACAACAATTTATGAACTCAGTAACACGTTTTCCTCTGATCCAGGGATGCTACTTGACCTCTCCTATTCTCTTAGACTTGTTGGTTCTGAGATTGATAATCATTTAGCATTGCCTTCCTTGTCCTCCCTCTCAGACCCAAAATCTACCATTGAAAATGGGCTTAAAAAGCTTAAAAGAAAAAGTAATAGGGTCTTTTTGATTGTGAAATCTTCTTTGGAGATGGCTAACATAATATTTGAGAAAGCAAAACAAATGGATTTGATGGAAAAAGATTCAGTTTGGGTTATCCCAGATGGGGTTGCTAGCCTTCTTGATTCGGTTAACTCAACTTCTATCGTTAACATGCAAGGAGTTATTGGATTTAAGACACATTTCATTGAAACAAGTGAGAAATTTAGGAGATTCAAGTTTAAATTTCGAAGGAGGTTTGCATTAGAGTTTGCTGAAGAAGATAATATTAATCCGAGTTTCTTTGCACTACAATCTTACGATGCAACTTGGGTTGTTGCTCATGCTACAAGGAAATTACAATGGAATTTTAGCCTTGAACAATCATCCAGAACTAATCTCTCCAACAATAGAAAAATACAACAATCACCAATCTTCAGCATAATTAATGTGATAGGTAAAAGTTACAGAGAGTTGGGATTATGGTCTCTAGAACTAGGTTTGACTAAAAACCTTGTTACACAACAGGAAACAGAGATAATGAAGACACATGGTTCTTCCACTAAAGTTTTGAGTACAATTTATTGGCCAGGTGGCTTGCAGTTTGTTCCTAAGGGATGGACTTATAGCACTAAGGAAAAGACATTGCAAATAGCAGTTCCTGCAAATGGTGTCTTTCATCAATTTGTAAATGTGACATATAATCAAAAGACAAATAACACTTCTATCACTGGTTTCTCAATTGATGTCTTCAAAGCAGCCATTAATACTTTACCTTATGACTTGAAATACACGTTTGTTCCCTTCAATGGTTCTTATGATGAAATGGTAGAGAAAGTCTATAATAAGGTATGGTAATAATTAACTAGTACCAACAATCCCTTTTTTTTCTTTCTTGCATTTCTTTTGCAATTTTGCATTTCATAGTACAAATTTTAACTTTTGTTTTGGTGTAGACATTGGATGCTGCTGTCGGAGATACATCAATAATGGCTTATAGATATCATTTAGTGGACTTCTCACAACCATATCTTGAATCTGGCCTGAACATGGTGGTTCCAGAGCAATCAACAAAATCAAAGGAAGCATGGATGTTTCTAGATGCCTTCACGAAAGAGATGTGGTTGATGATGGCAGCATTGCACATTTTTGTTGGATTGGTCATTTGGTTGATTGAGCGACAAGTTAATACAGAACTAAAAGGATTGGGATCCATGCTTTGGTTTTTAGTCACTGTAATATTCTATGCACACAGTAAGTCCTTTAACACAAAGTTCAACTTCATAAGAGGAAATTTCCTTCCTTGGAGAGTGTGAAGTGAATACTCATTTGAGGTACTTGAGATGGTAATTCAAACATAGTAAGAAGCAAACAGAGTTATAGCAATAGTGGCAAAAATTTATGAAAATAAATGTATAGATTTATCTATTTCATCAGCAATATTCACTATACATATGATATGATATTGATCAAAGCTTTTCTATCACAATCTTATCCCTAATTCTTGGAACATTTCCAAATCTAATGTGCAGGAGAACCAATTAGAAGCCCTTTGGCTCGAACTGTAATGGCGCCATGGTTATTTGTCATCCTCATTGTAACTAGTACTTTCACAGCAAGTTTGACTTCCATGATGACTTTTTCACAACTAGTACCATCTGTTTTAGATATTCAAACCCTTCAACAAAAAAATTCCCCAGTTGGTTGTAATGGAAATTCATTCATTGTGAAGTATTTGACCGAGGTACTAAAGTTCAAGCCAGAGAACATTAGAAAAATTTACTCTGTAAGTGATTACCCTGAGGCCTTTCAAAATAAGTATATTGAAGCCGCTTTCCTTAGTACGCCTCATACAAAGGTATTTCTGGCAAAGTACTCATGTAGGGGTCTCATCAAAGCAGGGAACACTTTCAAGCTTGGTGGCATAGGTTTTGTGGGTCTCTCTCCCTCATTATTTCTATTTTATGATATTCTTGGTACTAGTGAAAAATAGGGTAATTGTTAGGGAAACTTGAAATTTAACATAATGATAGTGTTCTTCTATTAACTCTTAACATTTAAGCACTATTATTATGTTTTGTGCACTTATGTTGAGTTTGAAATAAACTTAAACATATTAGTCCTTGGAGTCTTATGAATAGATATGTATTAGTCCTTGGAGTCTTATGAATAGATAATGTATTAGTCCTTGGAGTCTTATGAATAAATAATGTATTAGTCCTCAGAGTCTTATGAGTAAATAACATATTCGTTGTTTGAGTCTTATGAGTAATTAATATATTAGTCGTTGGAGTCTTATGGGTCGTTAATGTGTTAGTCATTTTTAACTTTTTATCTGTTATGAGTACAATGATTAGGGATATGTGAGTCTATAGTTGTATTGTTGATTGTATGAATAACACAACAACATAGTTGAATCAATTTTTCACTAAGTAAATTTATCATTCCTAACCTAGACACTTTCTTTAACATTAGATATACTATTTTTTTTAAAAAAAAGGTTTTCCCTATTTTTGAAAATTTCCCTAATTAGCATGTACATTTTGTGCTTAATTACTCAGGTATTTCCAAAGGGTTCCAATCTAGCTGTCGACATATCTGAGGCATTGCTAAAAGTGATCGAGAGTGGAGAGATAGAAGAACTAGAAAAAGAGATGTTAGGAGGCAATTCAAGTTGCTCTCCTTTACAAAGCAAGATGAAAGATGTGTCATCAACAGGATTTCAACCTTTCCTTGGCCTATTTTGCATATGTGGTGTTGTTTCTATTTTAGCATTGTTATATAATATGATTTGTGTGTTCATGAATAATGTAGAGACATTCACTAACTATATGCATGTAACATTGACACAATTGAGGAGAACATATAGATGGACAAGTGAATATTTTACATGGAGTTGTCCAAGGCTAGAATGGGGGAGTATTAGAAGTGGAATTACTACCCAAATAACCAGAAATGCAGAGGAGACTAGCATTAATAGTCAACAAAGCACCATGGTTCTTGAGGTTACCGATGTTGTATTGGCTGCTCATTCTTCCTAAGAAACTAATTTTTTATATTGTTGTAAAAAACATTCTATTACCATAGATTTAAATGGTTTCAATACACTTTTTGTTTTGGTGATACTTTAACAATGTGGTGTTATGATATACAAAGATAAAGAGATATAGGCACCATATTACCAAGGAGTAATCCATGAACATTGTGGAAGTGGTTTATTATTTTTATTTTACAAAAAAATTAAAGTGAGAGAAAGAGAATGAAAGGTTAAAGTCCTTTATACCTTTTTCTTGTTAGTTTTTGGTTTCTTTCTCAGTTGACCTCATTCTCCCCAAAACAAAAAACAAAATATTTCAGGGATGTTTGGAAAAATTTCAATAGAGTTTTTCTATTAATGATTGCTCTCAAATATTGGTGAGATGTGAAAAAATATTTCCAACTCATTAGTCAGGGGCAAAAATGATTACATAAAGCTCACATGGAATTTATAGAATATAGGATATAGGGTTTATTGAATACACATATTATTAAGTTGTAAATATAGATGGTATGCTGGGAGGAACCTCAAGTACTATAAAAGATAAAATAAAAAGAAGAGAAAAATGAGAAAAAGAACGAAATGATTTTTTCTATAATCTCAATTTAGCTTATGATGGTAATATTTATGATGGTAGAAAGAGTTCTAAAAAACAAGACCACCCAAAACTTACTAAGGATAACCAGTAATAGATCAAGCTGAAAATAATGGTGAGGTAAACTTTGACCAGACTAATTCAATCAACCGAAGAAAACATGGATGATCTTCTATGAAGTGAAAATAATAAAAAAATGTATACATTGTAAGGAAAATAAAAAGATTTATTTACACAAAAATTTAATGTTATTTACTCATTTACTCCATCCTTTCCTTTGTTTAAAGAATATGTGGTTTTTTTAATTTTGCACTAACTCTGTATAAATCCATATTATTCCATGGCATAAACCAATGCTCAAACTAGTTGGAACGTTAGCTCTTTTAAGTTTTAAATTGACAAACTAATTTATAAACTATTTCAAAAATGTAAAATAATGTATACATTAAATAAGTTTTATTATGAAAAAGAAAATTGTATATTTTCAAAATAAATAAATTAGTATGTAATTATATCATACTAAATTAATTATGAATTTTTATAACATACTATACATATTAATTATCTTTGACTAGTAACTATACTCAGCACGGTTAAATTACATAAAGACCTATTTGTTCACTTTTTTCTTTCGATACTAGAGTTATAAATGAAGCTTTGCAACCCCTCTCTATATGTCCGAAATATTAGAAGTAATTGATTGCTTGAATAACACCGTTCTTAGTTGTTTTCCAATTATTTTTAATGAATTGGAAGTTGAACCCATCTTATGACTCTTTGAAGTTCCATATATGTGCATCTTTTATTTTGGAATAATTTTATGTTTTCCTTAATATCTTATAATTTTCACTATTTGACTTAAATGCCTTTTTAGACCACAAAACTACTGTCATAGAGTGTGTTGAAATAATGTGAGCTATAAAATTAATGGTTCCTCTAATTTAATTAGGACAATCTTGGGATATAATTAGGAAATCAAATGACAAGTGATGGCATGTATAAATGTGAGCATGGATAAAGTCTAATGAGTTAAAACATTTACCTGTGTAAGTATTAAAAGTTTAATATATTATAGTTACAAAAACTTCTGCATAAGTATTTTAAGAGAAGAAAATTATAAGAAATAATTCAATTAACTTACATAAATTTTCTTTAATAAATTTTATCTATAATTTTTTTTAGTTTAAATATAAATTAATTTGAACCTATAAACAAATAATTTTTTTGTTTATCTCGCTATAAATTAACAAGTAGATCATAATTCCTTTTAAAATATATTTAATATATTCCAAAGTTTTGGAACATTTACAAACTATTATAAATATATTCTAAAATTAGTTTTAAAAAACAATTAAAAAAAAAAAGAAGACTGTAAAATAAAATGTCCATCGAATTACCCTCGTAAGCATCTAAGACTTTACCTTGTTGAACCTGAATGAAGCATCTTTAAACCCTGTAACCAGGTCCAACATTGAACCTTTCAGTTTCAGCTCAAAACTCTGCGTTTCACCGAAGCCCGGTGAAGAAAGTTTCAGGCTTTGAATGCCCGCACCCTAATCGAGTTCTTTGGCTACGGTAAGTCTCCATTGATCTGAAGCTATTAACAATTTGCTTTAGTTCATCTTAGTTGATTGCCATCGAAACTCGACACTGAATCAGTGTCCTAAAATTAATCGCTTTATGAATACCATGACCCGTGAATGCTACTGTTGCCATAAAAAGTTATATAATTCAACTCACATTCCACCTGGCCAGAAAGAATTGAAGTGGTTCCTTGCAATATATGTGTTCTCGACGGTTTTTGTGTTTTTGTTCTTGTTGGCAGAGTTTTGTGCTGTGTTGTTATTTATTTTTGCTTCCAATCTATGTTTGGGTAGAATGTGTGAACATGCTAGAGTTGGTCGGGGCTTTGTGTTAGGGGCGTTATATGTACTTTGTGGATTTAATGAACATGCTCACTCACATGCCATATATATATATATATATATATGATGAAATGCGTGAACATTTCAGAAATAAACTATACACTAAGGTTTCATAATGTGTTCATGGTTGAATTTGTGATGCTATAGTAACTCTACCTGTTGGTTTTCTTGTTTGCATCTGAAGTAATTTAATAAAAACAAGGTTCACAAACTAAAAAACAAAAGCATGGAACTTGTTTTTGTTATTATAATACTGTCGATAATGTTACCAGCGGACATCTGGTTTTCGGAGACTGATTATATCTGTGTGCTTAATGTGTAAGGTTACCATATTTTGAGGACTGACAGGAAATCAAACCAGTGAGGCATCAATGCTGTTGTTTGATTGGTTTGACCATGGGTTATCCAACGGTCTTTGGCTTATAGTTTGGCTCTTATAACATCAGTATTATGTGAAATTATATAGCACGGGAAGATCCATTGCTGTTGTTATTCTTAAGAAGGTCCAACCAAAGCGTTTAGTTTTGAAGAGATGAGTTTTTTTGGTTTGAAACTGTCATATTGATAGTAATTTGTCTTTGAATGTTGACAGTGAGAAAAAAGGTGACTGTGTATCTGAATCCAAATCTGAATGGGTTATCTTCAATTTGGCAGACATGGTGTTAGGCAGATCGTTAGATCTAGAGATATCAGTTATGATAATGTTGTGGTAAACCCACTCCTGTTTGCTTCACAAGGGCTTCGTTACAAGAGGAAGCTCCAAGTCATCCTTACAACTGTAAATATTTATCTTTAGTTCTGATGCTTGTTTAATGGGATTGCATTTAATTCAATTTTCTGAAAGTTTGAATTTCCAATTTACAGGACATAGATAAGCTGGGAAAGGCAGGTGATACTGTCAAGGTTGCCCCTGGATATTTTCGCAACCACCTAATGCCCAAGCTCCTTGCGTTCCCTAACATCGATAAGTTTGCTTATCTTCTCAACGAGCAGCGCAAGGTGTTTGTGTTTTTTCATTAATCTCTGTTTTACTTATTTATATATGCTACTTCCTGGTCAATGTCATTCATCATTAGATAAATTGATTTCCACTTTCAATTTTATTTATTTTACTACGTTTTGGAATAAATTTTTAAATTCATGATATGATAATGCTGCAGATATCTGATTCTTTGGACAACCGTGTTCTTTACATTTCTTTCTCTGTTTATGTAAATGCGTGTGGTTCATGTTATCAATATTCCAAGCTTTGTCTTGGTGCATAGGCAGTCTACATAACTTTCTTCTCTGTATTCACCATTTGGCAGTGTTATATTTTAAATGATTCAGATCTATCAACCAACTGAGGAAGAAAAACAAGAAGATCTCACTGTAGTTAAAGAGTCAAAGGAAGATATGATGAAAGAGTATGAAAGAGCTGCACTACGTCTTGATAAAGCTAAGCTGGTTTGTAGTCTACTCTTTAAAGCTTTTCATTGCTGTTTTAGACTATTTCTGCAATCCTTCTTGGGGAATTTAACTTCATTTTCTAGTAATATTTGCTTAGAATACAGATTAACTGCTCTTACATTTTTTTTATGTACAACTGATTAAAACCTCCATTTAGACTATGTTTTGGGATGATACCGAAGATTTTATTTGCTAAGTTTCAAAAATAGAAATGTATAGTTGATAATTTCATAGTATTTCATTTTAAAACTAGCAAGTTAATATTTAATTTTTTAAATGGGCCTGGATGTGATGATCTAATAGGTCTTGCGAAGGTTAATTGATGTTCAAAAGGCCAAGTCACGTGAATCCAAAGCTGACCCCTTGGAGTTACGTTTTCCTGTGACAAAAGACAATCTTGTGGCTGAGGTAATATTTGTTCTTTTTCTTTGTAGTTGAAATGTTTTGTTGATATTAGCTATAAGTAAAAAATTAAAGTTAAGAGTATAGTCTGTTAGAGTGTATACCCTTGTCAATATTCAGAATGTAATAGAGAATGATTGTTAGATATCGGGATAATATTTTATAATATTATTGTTGTATCTTAAAAATATTTTGGAATATCGACCACTTATGAATGGTTTTCACTTTTCATGATGTGTTTCCTTATTTAATTAGGATTAGTGTCTTATCACAGAGATTAGGATCTATTTCAAAGAAAATCATATTTAGATCAAATGTCTGAAATTACCAAAATGTATGCCAAATGTTTTCATTCCTAGAAGGGTACGCTTCTTTGTTCCTTTTACTGCTTTTTTCTTCATTCGTTCTCTGCTACTGACTTTTATATATTGTCCTAATTTAAGGTGGCGAGACAACTTTGCGTGAACATTGCACCTGATAACCTGCATCTTCCATCACCTTTATCGACATTGGGAGAATATGAGGTGCCACTACGATTACCAAAATCCATCCCCCTGCCAGAGGGCAAGGTTAACTGGAGTTTGAAAGTTAAAGTCAGGAGTAAATAAATCACTGTCTTGTGGAATTCCAGTTCACAGGGGATGGAATTATTGTTTTCTGCTCGGATAATCATCAAATTGAACCCGGGGGTTAGAAGATCTTGACATGTTTTTATTTATTGAAAACAGAAACGGTTGACACATTTAACAATGTCTTTTCAATATTCTGTTGTATCCCTGAGTGAAATCTCGTGTTCTTTGACATTCCTTTACATAAAGTTGTCTCGTTGTCAAATCTTTTATCCGAATTGCAATTGATTTTTTGTTTATCCATCACTTCCGGTCTTTGAACAGGTCATTCAACTTCAAATTAGTCCTTAAGGGTTGGGGCTGGTTTGGCAGTGATAAATCTATTGTCTTGGAGATGTTGGGGAGTGTACATCCTTTGGCCCAGCGAATACCGTTGGAAGACGTGGATATTTCCAACCCTAAAATGTACATAAAATATGAGGTCTGAGTACTTTTAAGTTAAAGCATTTTCGTAAGAGGGCTGCTCTTTCTGTATTTGACTCTTGCTTGGACAAGTAAGATAGTTATGCATTTTGGGTATTAGAAAAGGCAACTAATACTACATTGTTTAGTTTTCACACTTTCAAGAGGTTTACTTATAATAACTCTTCATATACACGAAGTGGGTAGGAAAAGTGATGGGTATTGTACGCATAAAGTTGTGGTTCTCATTTCAGCTTTCAGTGTATGTTTTTGTTCTTTTTCCTGATGATTTTCCCGTGTGCATAAGGAGGTTCATGTCCCATGCACCATTTGTTTTATTTATTTATTTTCTTTTTGTATTTGGATGATATACATACTTGGAGTCTTATCCATATTTTCTTGTTATTGTTGTTGTGAACATTTGACCCTTGGTTTGTAGGACGTTTTCCTTTTGCGTTACATGAATGTTGACTTGTGGGACCCTTGGCTTTCATGTTAGCATGAACCTTGCTTCTCTCCTTTCTCTATCCCATTCATCCGTCTCTTCCGTAACCTAGTGAGAATGTGTGTGGGTCAAGTGTTCACTCTCAAAAATTCGATGTCTTCTTTTCTAAATTACACTTTCACTCACTCTCGTCTCTTCTATCTTGAATCTTTTTCTCGTTAATTCTTATGATTTTTGGTTTCACTTGAAAAAATTTTGTATCCTGAGGAGTTTATGTAATATATTACAAATAAATTCTTAAGGACAACATTTGTCTTAAGAAACCACCTTGTCTATATTATCATCAAACTTTAATTATAATCTTAAGGCCTTGGGACTAATGACACAAACATCATGAACACTGAAACTAACTTTATACTAGAGAAGTCAAACATTGTTGCTATAACTTGAAGATTGAAGTTTTCATATGTCAAAACTTTTTATGCTAGCATGAACATATGCATGCTTTGTTGGTCACGTGTGGAATTTATTTCACTCTTACAACTTCCAAATCCAAATTTAATACATTTGTCATACATTGATAGTAACTTTACACCAGAGAAGCCAAACATTGTTATTACGACTCGAAGATTGAAGTTTTCATTTGTCAAAACTTTTTATGCTAGCATGAAAGTATGCATGCTTTGTTGGTCACTTGTGGATCGACTTCACTTTTATAACTTCCAAAGCAACCTTCAATACATTTGCCACACATTGATACTAACTTTACACTAGAGAAGCCAAACGTTGTTACAACTCGAAGATTGAAGTTTTCATTTGTCAAAACTTTTTATGCTAGCATGAAAGTATGCATGCTTTTTTGGTCACATGTGAAATTGACTTCACTCTTACAACTTCCAAATCCAACTTCAATACATTTGCCATACATTGACACTAACTTTACACCAAAGAAGCCAAACATTGTTGCTACAAATTGAAGATTGAAGTTTTCATTTGTCAAAGTTGTTAATGCTAACATGAAAGTATGCATGCTTTGTTGGTCATGTGTGGAATTGAATTCACCCTTACAACTTCCAAATCCAACTTCAATACATCTACAAAAGCATATTGAAGAATAGTTACACTTCAATAAAGTATGTCATAACACTTTGCTTAGTGCATTATCTAACAATCTATGTGATGTGTATTGCTCCTACAAGGAAGCCAAACATATTTGGATCCTCTTATTCTCAAATACATTATTGAAGATGTCGTCTGACAATGGTTTGTTATCAGAAACTACTATTGTTGGAAGATGATTGAAGATAAAAACATCAATATACAAATCAATGAATAACATAAGTTACTTGAAGAAAATAACATTGTCCTAATTGATGGATTTGTTTCAAAATTGTTGATAAAAAATCTTTTTCAATCTTGGACTAAATACAAACAATAACCAAAGCATATGCACAAACACATGTCTTCGCATAATCTTAATATCCATATCATCATCAAGGATACCAAGTAGAAAGGAATGCACTACATGCCAATATATTATTTGGTAACTCAAATATGATAAAAGATAAACCAAGAAAAAAAGGTACGAGAAAAAACCTGGTCAAACTAAAAATTATCGATTTAAGAAATGTTAATGTTGGATATCCCACATCAACTAAAAATGAGACAAATTCACAATATATAAGCGGGGTGAAAACCTCACCTTATTAGTCAATTTTAAAAAGCCAACTTAGTCATTAAATCAATTTCTTAAGATAATATCAGAGTCATTAGAAGCTTATCCTAGTGAGATTTGTTATTTGTTGGCTATTGAACCCTATGTCATACTAGGATTTAAACAAAAATTTGGTTTTCCCACTAATGTAATATAGTGGTAACCAAGGTATCGAATCCAATGCAATGTAGATGTTAACAACAATGAGTAGGAAACAAAGATTATTAACTAATCTGCAATGGAGTTTAATTACAAATGCAGGAAATAATGCAATACAATACTTTTTATAAATGTTTGATGAAAGTTCTTTAAGAACTAAAAATGAGAACTTTGGAGAATCAATCCATGAAACAAGTCTCGCCTATACTAATAAAAAGGAATGGTCATGTAGATGTTAAACCAATGTAAAAAAGATAGTAAAATGCAGATGTAATGGTGATAATAAATTTGAAATGATGCAATGAAAAGGAGAATGCAATCTAACCAAAGATATAAATGCATAATTTAAATTCATAAAATAAATGCAACTGCTAACACAAAATTATAAAAACTGGTGTAGTAACTTGCATGATAGCCCTAGGCAATTTGAAATCCCCACACTTGAACTATTTGCCCTATTGGGCAAAAACTAAACAAAAAAAAAAACAACACACTCTCTAAAACCAAAAAATGAAACCTCCCAAAAAAAAATGCACACTTAACTTTTTAATCACAAACCTGTGTAATTCAGTTGCATCACTTTAGCTAAAATAACCATATGGCCATCAAACCTCCAATTTCAAGTTTCATGAATTCCAAAAAATCAAAATGTCATAGCTTAATACAATTTTAGTATAAAACAATCAAGATCAGTTAACAATTTCATATTTGAACTTTCAAGACTAGTGTTTACACTCGAAAGCTCAATGTGTATAGGCTTATGTTTATCACTCAACATAACATGTAAAAACACAATTTCTTGAATTTCAAAAGCTTCTAATTAGCATTACTCAATCCAAAGAACACTTCAAATCACTAGGACTTGATGAGTGCGTATTTTTGCCCTCATTTAATGTTTAATTCTGGGTATTTAATTGAATTTGTGTGCTTAAAGATTGATTTAATTGATAATTCTGATAATTAGGTTGTTTGAGCTTGTGTGATAAAAATGTCTTAAAAAGTGATTTTTAGCTGCATAAGTTATTTTTGGATATTTTAACGTTTGTTGATGCAGCTGAAGTTAAGTTTTAAGCTCATTTAGAGGTGTGGAAATAAATTGATTAAAGCTTCATGACACCTTAAAGATAAATCAAAGAATAAGAAATTA
>Ga0214543_1003590_pt1 | contig 29996 bp, 15 predicted proteins | sample CNSS2metaG_FD_160094 | JGI IMG/M metagenome (GOLD analysis project Ga0214543, IMG submission 160094) | Root nodule microbial communities from cowpea collected in UCLA plant growth center, Los Angeles, California, USA - CNSS2 | ecosystem: Host-associated > Plants > Roots > Nodule | place: USA... | reverse complement strand
GGGGGGTGTTATACGACCAACTATATTCTATGGTAGTAATGCCAAGCTTAGGGGTAGCAAAAGAAAAGAAATGGGAATGATAATGCTAGAGATATGATTTGATTGCATAATTATTAGGCATCAAACCAAGTTTCAATATTGAGTCTGCTTTTGCAAACTCAGTTTGCAAATTGAATTTTATTCAAATTTAAGTTTACAAATTAATCAAAAACATGCTAAAAAAAATAATTGCATATTAGGGGATACTCATGTGATGTGAGTCACGTGACACATATTAAGTAAAATATGAAAGCTAGCTGGTAAGGGAGGGAGCAAAGCATATAAGTACTCCCCTGAGTATGCTATACTATTTGATGCGGGTCAGGCACTTCATAATTCTCAGGTCCTATTATGTCTCATTTTTTGTATGTTGTCATCGCCTGAAATGGATTTACCAACTCAATTTTGTCTTCATGACAATGGTTTTGACTCTGTTGTATATAATACAGACAATTTAATTACATTGTCAAAATACCATTTTTATTTTTATTACTTTGCACTTATAGACCAAAATCAAATGGGAAAGAAGAAATATTCTGGCCGGCTGCTCATCAGTGCATCAGCAACTGTGGGAGCTCTACTTTTGGTAGCACTTATGTGCTTCTGGGGTTGTTTCCTCTACAAGAAGTTTGGTAAAAATGACAGAATAAGCCTCGCAATGGATGTTGGCGCAGGTTTACTCCTTATCTCTCGTTAGCTTGCACATAGACCCCATTTGAGTTTTCTATTTTTTTTTTTCTACTTTATATATGCTTTGAGAAATCCGTAAAAATTAAAATGTCCAAATGTCTTGTAGGTGCATCAATTGTGATGTTTCATGGAGACCTGCCATATTCTTCAAAAGACATCATTAAGAAACTAGAGACTTTGAATGAAGAACACATAATAGGGATTGGGGGATTTGGAACTGTTTACAAGCTTGCAATGGACGATGGGAATGTCTTTGCTTTGAAAAGGATTGTAAAGTTGAATGAGGGGTTTGATCGTTTTTTTGAGAGGGAGCTTGAAATTCTTGGTAGCATCAAACATCGTTATCTAGTGAACTTACGAGGATATTGCAATTCACCAACATCGAAGTTGTTAATATATGATTACCTACCAGGTGGTAGTCTTGATGAAGCTCTTCATGGTAAGATCTCTTGTTGAATGCCTGTATTTTTGGGTAGAAGTATGAAACTTTAAGGTGGGCATCTGGTAATTACGGAGTAAATGGTTCATGTGGTAGTTATCATTTAGTTCTCCTTATAAACCAACTGATCACTTAAGAACGCTTAGTAACTCTCTGAAAATAGGTCAAAACATAAATATCTATGTAATTTGTTATGAGTATTCATTATTAAGCAAATATGGCAACCATTGTTTCACCAAAGCAGCTCATGTGAATCTTCAATGCTTTTTGGATATGAAATACCTACTCAACTGATGATTATTTTATATGGAACGCTTTTGATGAATCAGGATTTGGTTATTATAGCTTATATTTGCTTGGGATATCATGCTTTGGTTGTTAAATAAGGCCTTTTCATTTATGCTGCATTTATTGGTGCAAATTCAATTAACATGAAAGCTAGTACAGCAGGCATTGTTGCTCAACCTAGATGGCATTCCTTCTAGTTCCAGGAGCACAATATCATATTAAATAGTGGATATAAGTAGACATCAATAATCTGAAAATGTTTGTGAATTTATGTTCTGTATAATAGTGATTACGCCAAATGGGAAATGCTTTATAACTAGTTTTCCTGGAAAGGGCTCATTTACAGGAAGCACGATCTGTCCTAAAAAGGAAGTTTCATTTTATTTAATAGTTACTCCTTTGGACTGAAAAATATAAGTAAAAGATTTGGTGGACTTAAATATAAGCAATTTTAAACTAGTTCACCCTATTTAATGTCATTATTCAAAATTACTCTTAAGTTAATTCAAATGTGAGCTTCATCTTCAAAATAAATTTGATTATGGGTAGTTTAGAGCATGTAGTTCTTTTATTATAAGATATCAAGAAAATCAAATGAACGTGTGAAATTATGTATGTTTACATATATTTGAGCCTAAAAGGAGTATTTCTTAAAGGTATTAAATATTGCTCAATGTGGCTTTCCTTGGTTGCCAATACAATGCAATATTCTTTTTAGTTTGTTCGATTGGATATATTTCTAAAGCTTTGTTCAATTCTGAAGTGTCATACAGATACTAATATGTTTGAAGTGAATTGTATGTTGTGTATCAATATCAACTATAATCATTTCTGAAAACTTACTTTTTGTGAACTTACATTTTCACTTGATCTTATCTTTGATTAAATCATTTTGGTGCGATAATGGTGTTTTTGATGCATCACACAGAAAGGGCTGAGCAACTAGACTGGGATTCACGCTTAAATATAATCATGGGAGCTGCAAAAGGGCTTGCTTACTTACATCATGATTGCTCCCCTAGGATTATACACCGAGACATTAAATCGAGTAACATTTTGCTTGATGGAAACTTGGAAGCTCGGGTATCTGATTTTGGACTTGCCAAACTGCTGGAGGATGAAGAATCGCACATCACCACTATTGTTGCTGGAACATTTGGTTATCTTGCTCCAGGTAAGCAATGTAGAAGTTCTGATCACCGCTGGGGGCATGGTTGATGGTATTTAGCATTTAAACTCTTAATGAAGTTGTTTTGTTGTTGGATGTATGTGTATAACTAGTCACTAGGTGGTCTTAAACTGCCTGGACGTTTACTCCGTTATCTCTTTTGTCATTTATAGCATTTGTATGAAGAGAAGTTGCAAGTTCATATGATATAATATAATTCACATGACTATCTTTCTCTATAGGCTAATAATAGTGCAAGTTAAAAGTACAAATTTAGAAAAATTACATAAGAAAACTTCTAGAAATTAGTTTTTGTATAAACTAATTTTATCTATGGAGAAGTTATTTTCAATTTTTCTTTCATTTTTCACTCCTTTTAACTCCATGGTTGTCTAACCAAGCATCCGTTATTTCATGGCAGAGTATATGCAAAGCGGTAGAGCAACTGAGAAGTCTGATGTGTATAGTTTTGGTGTGTTGACACTTGAAGTGCTGAGTGGAAAGCGGCCAACAGATGCAGCATTCATCGAAAAGGGTCTCAATATTGTTGGTTGGGTATGTCATTTACCTAAATATTAAATTTTAGTACAAGTTTTGATCTCTCCATTTTTTTGTTTTGTTTTTTGAATAACTAAATATAAACACCCATTAAGGTATCTTTTGTTAACTTTGATAGTATAACACCTTATGTTGTCCAATGGGTTTCCTTATGGCAGCCAATATAATCAGCATAGTGTGGGTTGAGTGAGTAATTGAAATTTATTGTCATCTTGTTGGGATTGGTTCTCTTAGAGAGTAAAGTGTGGAGTGATAATAATTCCCTGGAAAATCAATAACCGAGGGTTTTAACAATTTCATAATTTGTTCAGCAAATGCATAAATTTTACAACTATATAAACGCATTATTTTCTAATAAATGGTTATCACTTCGCGCAATACCAGTGCACTTCAGATGAGCCAAATTTCATGTTTTAGGTATATACACCTGCTGTGTACTTTTTAGATGATTATTAAGCAAGCCGATCATGTTGCTATTCCAATGTAATGGATCAGTACTCAAACTCAACATATTTGCTATGCTTGCAGTTGAATTTTCTAATTACAGAAAATAGGCCGAGGGAAATTGTTGACCCACTATGTGATGGGGTGCAAATGGAGAGCCTTGATGCCTTGCTCTCTGTGGCTATTCAGTGTGTCTCCTCAAGTCCAGAAGATCGACCCACTATGCATCGAGTAGTGCAATTGTTTGAATCAGAGGTCGTAACTCCATGCCCCAGTGACTTCTATGATTCCAGCTCCGATTAGAAAGCTTGCAAAGACAAACTAAAAGTATGCTATTGTGTTTGCATCCATGTCACTGCAAATTACTTGAAAGTCAGAAGCTATGAAAGAGGCTCGGAGTTTGCAGTGTTACTTTTCCTCTCGGTTGCATTCATTCTTAACTGGAATTTAGTGAAAGAGGTCCTTCATTACACCACGTCACTATAGAAGTTGTGGTTCCCTGTCACATGTCATCATTGGACATGTTCAAAGTTTCTAAGTCTTTGGAGTTGCTTGTGTCACTCGATCGGTTGCCGTTCCAGTCTTCCCCCTTGTGTTGTTATTTTTCCCTTTCTATTTGCTAGCATTGTAATCTTTATTACTATTTGTTCACTCCAATTTAAGTGTATATGAATGTGTACAAGTTCAGATGGCTTACCCTTGCAGGTGATTCTTGTGATTTATTTTTGTAATATATGTCCCATAAAACAATTCATCTAACTAGTGTGCTTCTCACCTTTCAGGTTGGTCTAGTGTTTTACATTCTTTTATCCACTTGTGCTTGTCGTAAACTTCATGCTTTGGACCAAAATTCAGATCCTATTGATTAAAACAAAGGGTAAATAATCAAATGAGTCTTATATGTGTGATACATTGTTAATTTATTGAAATAATACAAAATATTAGTATCTGACTATGTAAATTTTACAAAATGATTCCTAATTATTATAGTTTAATGACAATAGTATACTTTTTTTTTCGTTAAGTTAGTTTTTAAAATTATATTTTAACAATAAATAATTTTAGAAAACTTAATAACACGAAGTAATTTTTTTTTATACTTCTAGGAACTTCAATTAATTGTTTAAGGAATAAATATACATTAGAGGCGTTCAAAAAGATCAAATTATTTATTTGCAGTAAAGCAATTTAAAATAACATTCATTCACTGTGATAAAAGATATGCAATACTATTTCTTAATGAAATTAGATTAAGGATCCATTAATTTTTTACGGTAATTTTAAAAAATAGGGCAAATTGTTGTTAATGCAATATTATATATATATATATATATATTAGTAAAAATGACATCATAATATTTATAAAAAAAATTGTTTCAATTTAAAGAAGAATGATATTAATTGATTTTTATAAAATTGAAACTAAATTAAATCTAAAGAAATAAATGTAAAGATTAAATTAGTATTTTGTTCATATAACAATATGTTACATCATAATGTTACTGTTACGTCACACTGAATATGTTATGACATAATTGTAAAGTGACCCATGTAAAAGAGATTTTTATAAATTAATACGTGACACTAATTTTTATATAGTTAAAACTAATGGTAATAATTAAATTAAATTATTTAAAAAATAATAAAGACAAATTAAATCAAATTATAAAAGGAAAGAAAATCAACTTGACATATAAGGAAAAAAAAAGTAATTAAATCTTAATTTTATTAAAATAAATCGTTTTAATCCATTTAACCATGTGAACAGGAAATCATTTATTTAATTGGTAGAATTGTAAAATATAGAGTTCGTTTGGCTGAGGAGAAATATTTTAAATTTTAGTAATAAATTATAAAATTATAACATGGTCTTATTTGTTCTTTTTATCTTTCATTTCTATAATTAAAAAAGAAGCAAAGAAACAATTTTTAACTAGGTTTTTGTCGAAAAGTCAAGCGCGTGTCCGTGTGCGGTGCTGTGATAGTCTAAAAAGAACGCTTTTTTGCCCACAAGATTCTCTCTCCTTTCTCCTACAACATGATTCAGTTTTCGCTTTCATTCTCATAACTCATTCATTCAATTATTATCATAATTTCTCTGTTTTCTTCTGTTCTCTTCTCACAACTATTCCAAAGTGGGCACCTTTTTTTACTCCCTCTCTCTATCTAGAAAGACCCAGCCAGCCAGGTAGTTACAGGTAATTATCAATCCTCTTCTTTCCACCTTTTCATGAATAAATTGAAACCCCAATACAAGATTATCTTTTTCTGATGATTTTCTGTTTGGACTGCAACAAAGTAGCTGTTTTTATTGTAATTAAAGGGTGAAGAATGGATGCTATACGGAAGCAAGCAAGCAAGTTAAGGGAGCAAGTTGCAAGGCAACAGCAGGTCATCATCATTCCTAGTCTTCTTTTTAGATGAAACTGGAATTTTTTTTTGTGGGGTGCTTCTCAATTGAGTACTGTTACTATTTACTCTTTAGGTTATGAGTGTTTCTGTAGCATGGGATCATAATATTACTTTTTGTTATTTCAACTTGAATTTTTAACAGTGGGATTTTGTATGAAAAGTATAATTTTTACTTTTGCTTTGATTTGAACTGATGGGAGTGGGAACCTTAAACACGAAGTATTTTTTCTGCATGTTTGTTTCTATTGGTTGTATTTGGGTTTGGTTTTCCTGGTCAATCTCGTGGTTTTATTTGTTTGACTTTGGTCTTCTACCATGATGTTGTTGTCTTGCAGGCCATACTTAGACAGTTGGGTCAAATTAGCAATGAACCGCTCATGACTGATGAATCTGAAATTGAATGTCACCAGCACCTTCAGAAGTTATACACTTCCACAAAGACAGCTAAGGTGCTTTTGTATTTTCACTCCATGTATCTTCTTTAACTGGTTCATCAGGAAACTTTTTTTGTCATGTTTTTAACCTATGTCTTTTAACAGCATTTTCAGCGGCATATTGTTCGAGCTATAGAAGGGTTCATCTCTGTTAGCTCCAAGCAGATGGAGATAGGTAACTTTTGCTTTTGGCCTTTTGTACCTCTGTTATTTTGGTTTATGCCTCAGTTAATATTTTGTTCTCTGTGATTCAGTGAGGAGGTTGGCTAGGGACTGCTGTAGGTATGGGACTGAGAATCTTGGTAGTGGTTACCCTCTTGCAAGGGCTTCTCTTCAATTTGGTAACTCGTATGATATGATGGAAAATGAGAGGGAAACTTTGCTCGGGATCTTAGGTGATCAGGTAATCTTTTGGGGAATTTCTTTTGTACTCTCAAGTATAGTCTTAAAGAGGTCATTTTTGTGAAATATAGCCTTTCTTGCTTCTAACTCTGCTTCAGGTTTTGTATAGATCTCTGAGCCACTGCGGGCACAAATAACAGGAGCTCCTTTGGAGGATGCACGCCATCTCACTCACCGGTATGATAAACTTCATCAAGAAGTAGAAGCACAGGTAATAATTTACTGCTACAATGGCATGCATATGGTGGTATGCTATGCATGATATTTATCATAGATATCTTCTCATCAGGCTGCTGAAGTTTTGAGGCGTCGATCAAAGTTGAGGAATTCTTCTGTTTCTGCAGAGAGTTCTGTGAGGCTTCAGAATGCAGAAACAAGGTTGAAAGAACTTAAATCTGCCTTGGCAGCACTTGGTAAAGAAGCTACCGCTGCTATGTTGTCCGTTGAAGAACAACAGCAACAGATGACTCTCCAGAGCCTTCGTACAATGGTATTTCTAAGTTCCTTGTGGCATTACACTATTGGCAATGTGATTGCTGATTGATGGTTAACAGCAAAATTTAGTATTATAGTATTATTATTATTATACATAACAACATAATATAGAGTCAATCTAATTCATTCTAATATCAACAAGTACTATATCTGTAGGATTCTAACATATCTTCTAACATCAAAATTTGTTGTTCATACCAGAGATGATGTTACATTTACAAAAGTTGTTGCCATTTACCAGAGGGTGGGCCTTAGTGCAACTCTTGTGACCTAGAGGTCATGGGTTTAAATCCTAGGACTATCTTTACTTGTGGTTGTGGGGGTAAGATTTGCCCGCCACAGATCCCACTAGGTGGGAATCTTGTACTCTTTTTTACTGTGCCATGGACCAAGTTGCTTCCTCTATGAAAACCAGGAAAAGAAAAGAAAACATCTTTACACTATACTTATGGTTTGGTTGGTTATGAGCTAATTAGATTTCTTGACATGATGGTGATTAAAACCCTAACGACAACCTACATTCATTATAGTAACTGATGTTTTCTTAACTGAATATGTTGGATGCATTATTTTCTTTTTAAATTTTGTGTTGTATGGTTCTTGAGCCTTGAGGAAATCTTCCCCTAAGCCTATTCTTTCTTTTTTCATCTGTTCCCCCTTATGGCAGGTGGATGCAGAGAGAGCCTATCATCAGCATGTCCTTATTATTCTAGAGAAAGTATATACTGAGGTCAGTCAGCATATAGCCTTACTCTTCCTTCAAATCAGAAAAATAAATAGATACTAGTTCCTGTGCCCATTCTGCATGTTAAATTCTAGAATATATTCTAACCATTATTCAAGGTTGCCGATCAAATTAATAATCTGGATCTTATATTGGATGTTATGTGGAATTAGATAACTGATGAGAAACAACCAAAAGAGGCTACATCAGTTCCACCGCCAAGAGATGGACATAATCAACCTGCAGATGAGAATACTGCTTCAAATGGCATTGATTATAAACACAACAGTCAAACAGGCACCTACTTTTTTGCAAAGGTAAGTCATGTGTGAACATATGAATAATACTATCTCTACATATTCTTATAATGCCAGCTATATTCTTCCAGTTCACTGTAGCTCAAGATGAAGCCTATACAGATATTTATTTTTCCTTTTAATGGTACCAATATCATATGCTGATCTTCATATTACTATTACTGGCTAATACTTATCAGCATATTTGAATTTGTGGATATTTGTTATATTATATATATTTTAAGCCATAAAGTATTTGGCTTCTAACTCCAGATACCTCTTTTCATTATCAAATTGTGTTTGTCATATACTTTTTGGTGAAGGTACTGCTGAAAACAAGATGTGTAAAATAATGAATGTGATGAGATCATTACATTCACGTTCGTACACATAAACATTGACAAATCTTTGTGCAAAGTATTTGGGTAGAACTTTTTTGCTAATAATAGTGTTCTTATCTTTCCCATTATAGCATAATTGTCTCACCTGAGGTCTAGGACAAAAAAAACTTGTACAAAATAAAAGTTTATGTCTCTTCATATGATATAATCCAAAATTTGTTAGAACTCAGTGCCGTACAATCTTCCATTTATGTGAATCTTCTGGACTGATTCATGTTCCTTATTATCTGTCTTGTAGGTCGTACATCCATTTGATGCTCAAGCTGAGGGGGAGTTAAGCCTATCAGTTGATGATTTTGTTGTAGTTCGCCAGGTATATTTCTTTAAGAACTGTTCAGCTATTTGTGATCCATCTTCACTTTTACTCTACACAAACAGACTCTTCATAAGGTTACTTTTAAGCTTTTATAAAGAGCTAAAGATGGACCTTTTTTGCCATTGGTTGGACTTGTGATTCATAAAAAAGCATTTGGCTATTGATGCAGAAGCAGAGGAGCAAAGTAGAGATATCATTCAAATTAAATCAAAATTCACTTATATGAAAAATGACCAAAAGTGAATAATCTTTTGAAGTTAATTTATTTATTTGATTTTCATACCTTCAACTGCTCTAATACCTAATATCTGTTACTTAAACATAAGAAATAGACTACTGAAATATTGAAGCTTTTCACCACTGTATGTTGGTTACATTTGCAGGTTGGTCCGAATGGATGGTCTGAAGGAGAATTCCAAGGCAATGCTGGATGGTTTCCCACTGCTTATGTACAGAGACAGGACTTGATACCTGCCAACAAGGTACCAGAATAACGTCACTCAATACCAACATTGGTCTTTTGATTAGGTGAGGTGAAAATTGTATATTATACTCACGGAATAGGTGCATTTGAAAAGCCATAGCATATGCTTGCTATTATTTTTGGGTGGTTCTGTCATCTGTGCAGTGTGTTGTATATGTGATGTGAGCTTAATTGCAATAGGAAATAACAGTTTGAATTTGTAGATTGATATATTATATGCATTTTCTTTTAGACCCTTTGTCATTCTGAGGAACTTAGTTTTGGAGATGAAAAGCTTAGTGAGGTGGCTAAATGTTACTTTTATGCTGTCCATATTCTATAGGATTGTTTGTAATTCGTAAGTAAGACATGGCAAGAATCACTGTATTATGAAATCTTCCGATTTATCTATATGGAAAAAGTATTTTATATTTTAGTTGCATCATGTCTTTCTAGTCTGGCAGAAATAAAGTTGGCCTGTTATTGGGACCCAGAAATTTAAATGGCGTTGATGGTTTATCTGAAAACTAAATGAAGGTTTAGACAAGACTAGAATCATAGATTCAAATAAACTGGATTTCACACACCGTGTTAGCTTACAACATAAATTCCTTAAACGTTATCTTTGTTATCTTGCAAGATAAGTTCCTTAAAGGGTTATCTTTGCCCTGAACATGTATGAAATAAATAAATAAAATAAAGTTAAGAGTGTCATGAGAGGACCATAATATTATACTTTTATTTCTATTCGTGACAATTATTTTTCATGTATATTGTAAGGACAGTATTAAAAACAATTGTGCATAATTGAAGTCCTCCTACCCACAAACAAAATTGAAAATCAGTGAAATATGTATTTTAAAGTTTATAACGACTCAGAAAACTAAATTATGCTTATGATTAATCATATAACCTTGACACATCACAGATTGAAGTCCAAAACAAAAATCAAATTGGAACAAAGAAGACCATTTAATTGCGACATATTACCAACCGGCAAACTATAGTAAAACCACGATTAGAGTAATATAACATCTAAAATACAACAACTACACCAAATCGAAATAAAATTGCAAAAAACCATATCTATTATCAGTTGTATAAACTCAATACAGCCAAACGAGGCAATCCATAAACTAAGTAAAATCTTTATATTGATGCAAAGTATAACAAACGCAATATTGGGACAATATGCAAAATGAAATTAACAGACCCACTGTCCCCAAAAAAACAAGACAACAAATACAATTTTTGCTTTTCTTTTATCTGAACATCAGAAGAGTAAAGTGACATAGAGACCCCAACATTCAATGCTTTAATCGGTGAGTTCATCATCAATGTCAGAAGCTTTCATTCTTGAAGATGCTTGCTTGGCCCACTGCACGATCTTTTCAGCCTCGCGGCTAACCTTTTCTTCTTCCTTCATCGCCTTCTTCAGTATCTTCTGCTGTTCCTTCATGGAGAAGCTTCCCAATGAAGACAAAATCTCGTCACCCCAATTCTCCTTACCTTTCTTCTTCTGCTCCTTCTTCTTGGGAGAGCACCACAGGCAACCCCTCCTCCGAGGAGGCGAAGGAGAAGGGGAACCGGAAGACCTCAAAGGAGAGTGCTGTTTGGAACCGTTCTTTTGCGCCGGTTTGAAAATGGAAGACATGGAACTTTCCTCAGAGGAAGAAGGTGTAAAAGGGGGCGAAGAAACAGACTCATCTTTGGCTTTTTCTTCCACTCCCTTTTTGTCATGCGAAGAAGTGTACCCAGAATCTGGATTCTGTTTGGAGGACGAAAAATTGAAACTTGGCTCGTTTCTTGAAGTGGGGGTTGGAAATGTGCGAGCTTTGGTCGGTGGAAAGGATTTGAGGTTGCGGAAACGGGTTTCGAGGTGGGAAGGGAGGACGGAGTTGGTGATTCCGGCGCAGTTGATGGCGGAGAGTTGGTCCAAAACGCATGCATCTTGGGCCTGTGAGATAATTTCTTCTATGGCGGACTCGTTGTCGGTGTCGGAGAAGTCGTAGAAACCCACCATTGTTGTTTTGTCGGGAATGCACTGTGGTTTGTTTGTGTTGCTTAAGGTGAGTGAGTGTTGTTGTGAAAAGTGTGTGTGAATGGAAAAGAGGAAGAAGAGAACAGCAACAAGAGCGTGACGAGGTTCGGTTGCCAACGGCTAATTGCGCCGTTTTGGAGAGTGGGGTCCACGCGCGCATTTTTGGGACCCACTACTTCACGTAGTGCCTGTAGATACGGACACGTGGTATATTTTCTTCTGGACGCCATAACTTTTTTTTTTTTTATCTCATTTTACTTCTCACAGTATTGAAATTAGAAAAGATTTATGTTAATTACAGTTATAATGAGACATTCAAGAGTTGATTGAGATGTGGTTAATTTGATGAGTTATGATTTAATTGAAATTGTTGGTATTATTTTCTATCTTGATCTGCAGTTTCATTTTATAATTGATGATATATTTAATAAAATTATTGTACAGTTTTACTTCTTCAACCAAAAATTTTGTTCCATTTCCTAAAATTTTAAATTTAATAAAATTCCTAAAATTTTAAATTTAATAAATAGGAATTCAACTGAAGAGGAAAACGCCTACTTCAAATACATTTCTATATTAGTAATTAAAGTGCGAAATACATTAATCTTTAGTATGTAGACTTTTTTGAGATAAAAAATGTAATGTAGTATTTATCATGGTGAAAAAATGTAATTTATTTAAAAAAAATGGAATTTTGAAATTAATGGTAATTTATTCTTTGGTAAAATAAAGATATAGATAAAATATTACATATAATAAGAAATAAAAAAGGAAGTAAAAGGAAATATAGAATTAGAGTGGATATAATTAGAGTTATAAAAAAATAGAAATAGTGATGGAGAATAAAAGTAGAATTATAGTGAGTATATCACAATTTACTACATTTAGAAATATCTATACCATAAAATTAAAACAATTATTCGAAAAAATTTAAAAATATTGTCAAATTAAATATCAACCTTATTGTTTTTTTTAAAGGTGCCTTTACTTTAATATTCTAAATATTTTCTTCTAATATTCTTAATCATATTATTTTTCTAAATATCATTAATTGTTATTTAAAATTTAAAGTGATCCCATTCCATTCAAAGAGTACTATTCAAGAACTATTAAATTTTAAAAATTTAAATTAATATATTAGTTTACTGTAATTTTTAACTAATTATCATTTTAATATATTGAATTCAATCAATGGTGAATGTTGATTTGGCTGAAATATCTTTTAACTGTACTGACTCTTGTTGTCTTCATAAGGAATGTAATTTTTGTTTAGGTCTCCATCACCATCTCCTATTACCTTTCAAAGAAAATTAAAATAAAATAAAAAAAATGAAATGAGAGTTCCCACATGGCATATAGAATCTTTGACATAAACACATCACCACCTCATTCAATGTTAACAATTTCAATCAAATTGCTTCAAATGGGTCCCAACATCTCAACCAAAACCAACACATTCATATTAATCTCTCTTTCCTTTTCTTCAAATAACACCTCATCTCAACAACTCCACAATTTTTCACATTCTTCAATCATTTTAATTACTTATTCAACAAACTAGAAGGGTTGGTTTTTGTGATCCCCAGAACTTGATGATGGAGTCAGAGTACGAAGGAGGATCAGCATGTTGCTTTTGCTTCTCTTCCACCAAGAAGAGTGTTGTTGGTGGGAATGGCAGAAAGAAAGAAGTGTTGAGTTCAGAAGACGTTCATTGGGGAAAGAACGATGAGATGCTATCTGACAGAAGCACGTTTTCTGTGAAAGAACAAGAAAAGAGGTTCAAGAAAGCTCTGGAAGAGGAAGAAAAGGTTAACAGAGAAGCAGAGAGGGTTGTCCAATGGGTGAAGCAGGAATCAGCAAAAATTGATCTTTCTGCATTCAAACCAGTTCTTAATGAACCCCAAAAAGAATCAAATACTTGTGATTTTGTTTCTTGATTGGTTTTGGGTGGATTCATTTTGAGAGATTATTGTATATATGTTTCATAGTATTGGGTGGTCCTTTTAGTCAATGTATTTTTTTTTTCTAATTGAAATTGTATCATTTAATAATTTCTGATTTCTTTAGCTTGAAGTTATGGATCAGATTGGTATTGTAAAGGAACTATTCAAGAAGATATGGCTGTTGACCTTGTCCACCAAAGACTTGTATTTGACTTTTTCAAGAGAAGTGTCTATATGCATGAAGAAATGAAATTAGACTTTTATAAATATTCCCTGGTGAAAGTATGAAAGGTTAAAGAATTTCTCTCTTTTGAATTTGAAACATTTTTGTTTTAATTAGTGTTATTCAAATGTATACATTGATTGTATTTTAACATCAAAAGTATACATTGGCTTTTGTTTATTTTTGAATTTTTCTTTTTCTTTATAATTATTAAAACGAGACTATTAAAATTTAAATAATGGTTATACATAAAATAATGAAAAAAGGAAAAGAAAGGAGACACGTGATATTTTAGTTAACACTCAATTTTTGTTTGGAAAAATATAAAAAGAAAGAACATTATGAACATGTAAACTTCTCCTTGTGTTATAGCATGTTATATTAACTATATTCCACGTTATGAAAAAAAAAAATGCAACACATTGCTGTGACAAATCTACGTCCAATTTGGTTTGGATAATGATTAGAAATAAAGAAAATCTAACACAAAGAAAAAGAAAAGTTAAAAAGCAAAAGATAAATTATTAGTAACTTAGCAGAATAATTAACAAAAGATAGAATAACACTAATATTTTAATAAAAGTTTTAGAAACAAATCCACATGTTAAATTTATATAAACAGCACTAACAAACCCACTTCCTTAATTATATACAGAAACATACATAACTTACATAATACATCTGGTTGCATACAAAATCATCACATTTGATTTCTTTCAACTTTTGTTGGAAGTCCCACATCGATTAGAGATAAGTCAATTCAGAATATATAAAGCCAATTCAGAATATATAAGTGAGATGCAAATTTTACCCTACAAGCCGATTTTGTAAGAATGAGTTAAGTTTATTTCTAACAATTTTAAACTGATTTTGTGATTAATTGAATACACACACTAGAAGCTATATGAAGCAACATTGAAAGTGATTTTAGGATGAAAGTGATTCAAATGATATTGCCATGACATGACCAAGTTTTCAAAGTTTGACAAAATTAACATTGGACTGGTTTAACTTTTTATCTGGTTGTTGAAATTGTACGTAATGTGTATACCTCATTCACTACCTAGTTTTGTGTTCATTATAATATTGACTTTTTGGACCACCTTGTCGAATACCTTATCCAGCACTTCAACCTGCAACTGCTCCTCTTCACATTAATTCTTGTATTTCCGAATCAAGACACAAATTGATGCTATCATTCCCTTCGTCACTGTTCTCATTTATACGTTACTTAGGTTACCAAATCATTACCACACACATATACTCTATTCAATCACATTCATTAACTTTTCTTAATCACACCTGTTAACATTAATTATGCATCAAACCATAATATTCTCCTCATGGAACAGATAAGCTTCTATCCTATCTGAATTATTATACACTATAATTAAATGTATCCTTACGCCACCTGGCCATGATTACAGTAACAACTTCACTCTAAAATTAGTAACTTTCACTACATACAATCTTATTATACTCGATAACTTCTTCTATAATACACTCATTTATACAAAATATCTGTAAAACTTTTCATACTGTCAAACAGCATAAATATCAGTGTTCATGTCAGTCCTGAAATAACTGAATTAATAAATACATACATATACATATACATATGTATATGTATATGTTTATGTGAAAGGTGTGTGTCGTGGACCTATAGTAATGTTACGTACAAAAAGACATTGGTGTATTGTGCATGAAGACACTACATAGATGACAAAATAGAGAACAAAACAAGGTATACATAAGTAAACAAACATATGAAAACATATAATAATGTCTCCAAAAATTACCAGAGTGGTTAGAGAGCAGTTGAAGAAAGAATATCTTTTCCCAAGTCTCCATCAAATGTAGGAAAACTTTACCATATATTGTACAATATTCTTGGTACTTATATTTTGCAGAAGAGCACAATTCTTTCTCACAAGACCTTATAACTTTAGGAAATGAAGGAACCATCAAAGGCATGGAGACCCTTCACTGCAAATTGCTGCTCCACAGAGGACCAAACGGTTTTCAAGAACTTCAGCAGGTGCAAGCCTTCACGTTCTGACTTGTCAAAGAACATTGCTCCTTTGCCATCGTTCAGGAGACTCTCCTTCTCTGATCTCAGTCGTTCTTCGTCTGTGCGAATCAATGAGGATCTTGCACAGTCTTTTGGGTCGGATTTGTTTGATTTTCAGCTGAGTGAGTTGCGTGCCATAACGCAGAATTTCAGCAGCAACTTCTTGCTGGGAGAAGGAGGGTTTGGAACTGTGCATAAGGGCTACGTAGATGATCATCTCAGACTCGGTTTGAAGGCACAACCTGTTGCTGTCAAGCTTCTTGACATTGAAGGCTTGCAAGGACACCGTGAATGGCTAGTGAGTAGTATCACCTTTCGTCTCATACATTTTCATCTTTAAATTATTTTAAATGTGAATTAAGATAGTACTCTTAAATTCTTAATCTATCAACGTTACTTTTTTCAGATTTGTTAGAAGACATTCTAGATTATCATTTGAGTTGAAATGCGTCAAACAGTGTAAATAAACATCAACTTGAAACGTGATTTATAAAAAAATTATATTCGTTCATTCTTAAATTTCAATATCAAAATTTGGGAGATAGACTAAATCTAATTATGGCATGATAGTTTATCATCACTCTACGATTACAAGTGGTGTTTCATCTTTTCTTTCGATTTTAAGTAACTTGCTTGAGGAAAAAAGAAACCTTTAATAAATTCATGTAATTAAATTTACAAGTCATTATCAGGGTCGTTTAGTTTTGGTGTAGTTGTTGGAATCAGAATCTTGGCTATTCATTTTTAGGAATGAGTGTGATGAAACTAGTGGGGGTTGACTAAATCCTTCATCAACTCATTTGATTGGGCATCCAAAGAGAAAAGTCAGGGAATTTTGTACTAACTTACAAGACTTTAGTATTGTCCTGCATTATTATTATATCATTTTTGTGTTCATATTTTATTATTTAGATTCTTGGAAGGATGGATGCAAGTCAATCCCTTACAGTACAAGAAAAGTTAAAGAAAATAGTATATTAATGTAATAGTTTACAAAGACCATTATTTATTATATTTGAGAAAAACCAGAGTAAAGAAACAAGAATTATCCAATTAGATGTCAGAAATGCATGGGGAAATATATGGTGCAACTTTATTAAGTTCTTTGTTTTTATTTTTAATTTATCCAATTTCATCAATAGTGAAAAGGATTGAAATGTTTTGTATTTATTTTTATGTTGAAATTTGGTGAATGAACCACTTATAAATGAAAAACTACAATGAGCAAATTGAATAATTGATTTGGATTGCAGGCAGAAGTGATTTTTCTTGGGCAGCTAAGACACCCCAATTTGGTTAAGTTGATTGGATATTGTTGTGAAGATGAAGAACGATTACTTGTCTATGAATTCATGCCACGTGGAAGTTTGGAGAATCACCTCTTCAGAAGTATGCATCAAAATCCTTTTTTAACTTTGTTGATTTTCACTTCTTACTATTTTATGTTTTCTAAAACAATTTACTCAACAATCAATTTATCATGCAAATTCTGTTAACTTTTGAAAATTGTTAAAGTATTTCAAAAACAAAACTACAGAAACAACTGGGAGAAGTTTTCTTAATCTCTTCTTCAAGTTCTCTCTGTTCTTATGCTGAAGAGACAATTTTTCAGAAAACAGAAATGTGTTCATAGGACAAACACTTGCAATTGTGTTGAGGTAACAGAGAAATTTTAGAAAGTAGAATTTTGTATCTGAAAACATTAAACAAACAATGAGTAATTGCAGGGCTAACATCACTTCCATGGGGAACAAGATTAAAAATTGCAATAGGTGCTGCTAAAGGCCTTTCCTTTTTGCATGGAGCTGAGAAACCAGTCATTTATAGAGACTTCAAGACTTCCAATGTTTTGCTTGATTCAGTACGTAATCAATTACCAATCATTCTCTTTGTTATTGATTAAAACTGTAAAATAACACAAGAAACTAAATCCAATGAGTTTTTATGCATCATCTGCTTCTGTTTATAATAGGAGTTCACAGCAAAATTGTCAGATTTTGGACTTGCAAAAATGGGGCCAGAGGGATCAAACACACATGTTTCAACCAGAGTCATGGGCACTTATGGATATGCAGCCCCAGAATACATCTCAACAGGTAGGGTTAGCAAATCTAATGTGTACCTATTTTCTGGCATGTTTGTTACTTCCATAAGGAGAAAATAAGTGGAATTTCAACTAATAACTGCTGCCAATTGGGTAGAAATTATTATGTTATTATATGATCTACAATCATGACCAATCTCCATATGCTGTGTTGATAATTCCTTTGGGAAAATTTAAAATGTTGACAATCTCCATATTAGATGTTCATCACTTTCAACAATATGGATTTTAAATCTAACTCAGTTATACAAAACTGACTTGTAAGATGAGATTTGCATCCACTTCTATATTGTGAATTTGACTTATTTCTAGTTGATATGCGTTCTCTAACGGTTAATTATAGTGTTTGACCGGGTACTTTTTGGTAATGAGAACTAAGTTTGTTGTGGAGATTGGTCAAACCATGTGGAACCAACCATGTAATAGTTTGTCATGAAATTTGGTATACAGTTTGCAGATTTTAATGCAGAATATGATTCTGTACAGGGCATTTAACAACCAAAAGTGATGTCTACAGTTTTGGGGTAGTCCTGCTGGAACTGCTGACAGGAAGAAGAGCAACGGACAAAACAAGACCAAAGACTGAGCAAAACCTTGTAGATTGGTCAAAACCTTACTTGAGTAGCAGTAGGAGGTTGAGGTACATTGTGGATCCAAGGCTTGCAGGCCAATATTCTGTGAAGGGTGCAAAGGAAATTGCCCGTTTGGCACTGCAATGCATAAGTTTGAATCCTAAAGACAGACCAAGAATGCCAATGATTGTTGAAACTCTTGAAGCCTTGCAACACTACAAGGACATGGCTGTTACCAGTGGACACTGGCCAGTGTCACAAAAATCTACTAGGAATAAAGTCTCCAACAATAGTAAGATGAATGTGAACACTAGAGCTGGTGCAAACCACAAACAACCATCACCAGTTCTCAGCAAAAAAACTTGATTGCTACCTTTCAGAAGATTGGTTCTTAATGAAGTATCATGTGGTGTAAGAGTAATTATCAAGCCACCCTACATATATATGTAACTAAATGTATAAAACATAAATGCAATATATATTGAGTGTACATTATTAAAATCTTCCTTTGACAATTCAGATTTCTTCTCAACCCATCCAAAGGAAAATCAGCTAGCTTTTTAAGTCAACTGACAACATGCTTGTTAACTGTAGTTATCAACTAAAGAAAATCTTACGAATACAAGAAAATTAATCTTAAATCTTAATATCGTTAAGACATGTTCTGATAAAAAAGTTGTCACTAAAGACCATGTCTGGTTTAACAAGAGAAGTAAGAACGTAACATATTTCTTCAAGTTAAAGACTTTCCATGTGATTTACAGATCAAGGGAGATTCCAAGAGCATGTAAATGTTATGTACTCGAAGTTATATTCAATGCTTGAGAAGGAAAACCACCAAGCCAGGAATTTTCAACTGGGACTGGACAAATCCTACAATTACGTCACATGATTTGACTAGCATTAATATATTCCAAAAATGGAGAGAAGGGACCAAATTATGTACGCAAATTGCAATAACCCCATCAGGCTCAGCGGTTCCCCAGGAAGTACATGTGACAAATCTATTATAAAAATAAGCTTTTTTACAGAGTTGATTGAGTAATAGTGATAGAAAGTTAAAATTACCAAATAAAATGCTATTTGCATAATAATTTTGTGAGTGTAATAACTTCTATGAAACAGGATCCACCCTATTCTTTTACTAGGATATGCTATTCAAGTGATGTTGAAAAATTAATGTGCGAATTTCTTAAGCTACCTACTCTGCTTCAGTTTGTGTGGCATCAGAACATGCAAAATTCTAAATTACTAGAAGAACAAGTTGTAGATTTGTAATTAACCAAACTTGTGGTTTCCTTCTTTCTACATAAGATAAAACTTAACCAGGAATTCAGCATGTTAATAATGACTTTAAATTTCTCTCAAGTCCATTCTGGCGTGAGTGTGGATGTTAAATAAAGTTTCTGATTCAGAAACCTACGAAACCTCAGCCACATGAATCCACTTTTTTCCCTCAAAAGGGGCGTGAGAAATGCAATTAGAGTAAAATCTAACTAAAAGGTTCATTGCATGCCTACCTCCCCCACCCCATAGATAATTCCTGCCTTCCACCTCATAGACTACAAAATTCAAAACACAAAAACAAAATCTATGTACAAATTTTCAGAATTCCTTTAACAAATGGCCTTCAACAACAAATCCAAGAAGTCCAGTTCCCCTTCTAAATTTACTTTCTGTGTCACCCTTTTCTTCCTTGTCCTCTTCACCATACCAGCATTTTTCCTCCTCCACACACCCACCACATGCACCACCCTCTCCAAAACTTGGTCTGGTGATCTTCTTTTAGCCGAATTCGCTTGGAACAAACTCCCCTTTCTGGAACAGAACCCTTCACCTGTACCTCTTAAAATCGCTGTCTTCTCTAGAAAATGGCCTATTGGAACGACTCCTGGTGGCATGGAGCGCCATGCATACACACTTCACACTGCTCTTGCTCAGCGGGGCCACAAGGTTCATATATTTACCTCTCCTCCACTAGAAGAAACCTCTTCAACCTTTTCTTCAGACACAACCAATCACCAAGACGATGTTAATGCACCCTCTTCGCCCTTCATCCATTGCCATGAAGGGGAGCCAGGAAAGTGGCGCTACAACAAAGCATGGGAACAGTTTCTGGAACAAAACCAGAAAGAACCCTTCGATGTTGTTCACTCAGAAAGTGTAGCACTTCCTCATTGGCTCGCTCGCGACCTTCCAAACCTTGCAGTTTCATGGCATGGCATAGCACTTGAGAGTTTGCAATCTAGCCTTTTCCAAGACTTAGCTCGTACAGCTGATGAACCAAGATCCCCGGATTTTGACAAAGGCTTATACGGGGTTCTCCCTAAGATTCTAAATGAGATAAGGTTCTTCAGAAACTATGCACACCATGTTGCTATCAGTGATAGTTGTGGTGAGATGTTAAGAGATGTGTACCAAATCCCCAGCAGAAGAGTGCATGTGATTCTCAATGGAGTTGATGAGGGTGACTTCAGAGAAGATGTGGAATTGGGAAAGGAATTTAGAATCAAAATTGGCATTCCCAACAATGCTAGTTTAGTGCTTGGTGTCGCTGGAAGATTGGTTAAGGACAAAGGCCACCCTCTCGTTCATGAAGCATACTCTAGGCTAATAACAAAACACCCTAATGTGTATTTGATTGTAGCTGGCTCAGGACCATGGGAGAATCGATATAGGGATTTAGGAAAGCAAGTTCTTGTTCTTGGATCCATGAGTCCTTCCATGCTACGAGCATTCTACAATGCCATTGACATTTTTGTCAATCCCACACTTAGACCACAAGGGCTTGATCTTACTCTGATGGAAGCCATGATGAGTGGGAAACCCCTTTTGGCATCAAGGTTTCCTAGCATCAAAGGTAGTGTTGTGGTGGATGATGAATTTGGCTTTATGTTCTCTCCCAACGTGGAATCCCTAATGGAGTCACTTGAAGCAGTGGTGAAGGAAGGAAAGGTAAGCCTTGCAAGGAGGGGAAATGCATGCCGTGAATATGCAATTTCTATGTTTACGGCAACAAAGATGGCGTTGGCATATGAGAGACTATTCCTATGCATAAAAGAAGATAAGTTTTGTAACTATCATTGAGGTGTAATATTTTTCTTTCTATCATTGTCTTATCTGCTTCTGTTATTCAGACAACAGTAACAAAACAAATTTAATGCTTGTCAATTTTAGATTTTGTTTTGGTGATTATAATTTCCTGTATCACTTTATCCGCGTTGTGGATTGGAAGACCATATTCTATATATGATTATGATGTTACAGTAGACTTTTTACCTACCTGTACATATATTACAGTAGGCTTAAAAAGGAAGCTATATATACTTTCTGATAATCAAGTCAGAAGGAAAAGTCACAGGTACTTGTATGGTTTGAAGAGTCTGTCTTTGTTTCAATTCTTCAATCATTAGTAGTTGGCGTATCAGAGGAACTATGCAAGAACATAATTATGCCCCCAAGGGTGCTATGAACTTCCAAAACACAATCACCACTAGGCTGGGTCAGCTAAATGAAGTTACTGACAGTGACTGAATTGGTGTTAATCACAGAGTGCACCAAAACCCTTTAACCAAAAGGCACCAAAAGGATTTAGCATCAACAATTCTATGATTTCCACCTTTCTGCGGTGTCATATGCTAAGATACAAGCGACTGCGCCCAAATCCTCGAACGATGTCTCTCAAAATGATCATAGGCGTGTTTGGTTCTCAAGAACAAGAGCACACTAGAAGCTAGTCCTAAGACAGACATAGCTCCCCACCACACAAATGTCCAGAAGTAGCACTTCCTTCCCATGCACACCAGTGTGTCACCCATAAAGTCACCTGTGACTGAGTAAGCATTGGCATCGTAGATCGCTGCAGCCAGAAAACCATACAGAAGAGACCCAATTGGAATGTTCGTTATGAGAATATTGTGATTGACACTCACACTGTTGGGTCCAAATAGTTCCGATGTAACTGCCACTGCTGCTGCGAAGATGAAACCAGAACTCAGACCAATCAGTGCAGTGCTAACTTTAAGTGCAGCTGCACTGTCTGATACAGCAAGCAATATAAATGCAACTGGGGTTGGAAAAAGCCCAATGGCTAGCCATCCGGTTCTTGCAAAGTAGAACTTGCTGCATTTTGGAAAAAAAAAATACTATATCATCATAACTGCTACAAACTTATATTACAAAACAAGATTCACTCCTTAATAAAGAGAATGCTAACAAAATATGTATTAAGAGAAAGAGTTCACCAAAACATGATAGATAATGGTGAGAAAACACTTACTTTCGAATGTAGTCTGGTACAGCCGAAAGCAATCGACCAAAGAAAGAAAATGATGAGTATAATGTGACAAGGGTAGATATACTTGAACTCAGGCCTAAAGATTGAGCTATCTGTCCCAGATTGTTGCTATAGACAAGACCAATTGTGCCACCACAGAAGTATGCAATATAATAGAGCCAGAAATCCACCCTCCGGACAACCTCTGCAGCGGTGTGCTCTTCTCCTAGAATTGCCAACTGATCCTGAGCAAGCACCTTGTCACAGCCCATGCCACTGGCTTTTGCCCTCTGACTTCCATGCACTGATCCCTTCTCACCCAACAGGCCGTGATCTTCTCCATTGCTGAGGTTGAGAGTACTGGTGAGGAGTTCCTTGTGAAGCTCAAGATCATCAACATGAACAAGAAGGAAGCCAGAGCCTTCCATCTGAAAGCTGGAATTGATGGCATTGTGAAACCAATCTCGAGCATAGATGGTACCAGGGATGCATAGTGGGGATATGAGGAGAAAAATGGCCCCACCAAAGTAGAGCCTCGAGGTGGCTTCATCAGAAGTTGATGAGGCAAAGAGGAGGAGGTAAATGCCAGTGAAGATGGCGAGGAAGTTGAGTATTAGAAATATCACTGAGTTTCTGCGAGCAGCATCTGCAGATCTTGAGAGAGAGTCTAAAGGAGGTTGAAGAAGAATTGGGATTAGTGCTGCAAGAGAAGTGAGAAGAGGCACAAGGGCGTTCAAGAGAAGGTAGAGTGAATCCGATGAAGGGTCTATTGAATTGGCCGCAAGTGTGTAGAGTGCAGCACTCACACCATTGAAACTCACTGTGAGTGACAATGCAAGGGGTCTGTTCACTGGAAAATTCCTAATGCAGAGAACAAAACACACTGTGTTGAACCAACAGATGCTGCAGCCACTCAACAAACTCAGAAGAAAGAACTGCCACACACAAAACAAAAAGCTAATTAACCTGACTGAAAATCAACATAAGCAACTTTCTGTATTAATCATCACAACTTTACAATAGTTTGGTTAAAGAAAATTTCAAAAGTTGTTTTAATTTCTCGTTATGTATGTTCCACAATCATATTTTCACACCCTTGATCTTGTATACGAGTATTTGATAATCTTATTTTAGTAGTATAACAATATAGATACGAGTAAAAAGTTTTATTATCATAAAGTTATATAAAATCGTTATCATTGTATAGGAGAAAGAGACTGTAAAAGCATAATTTTTGTAATCTTTTCTGGTGTGTGGTACATGCAGACGAAGTGGCGTGCAGAAAAGAACCACGTCAAATGGGTACGGTTTGGAGTTTTGGCCATTGGGACCAGCAGTTACAGTTGAGAAGTTGTGAAATGAGACGTGTTTGGAAAACACGACCACAAAACACAACTAAACATAACAGGACGATAAATATAAAAGATTCACGGAGGAAAATATGACAGCTTCTGTCCTTTTCCGAAAGAAATATATGGTCCGTTGAAAGCTCTTCTTTTTGAAGTCCATTCAAATCTATGAGGAACCTTTCAAAACTAGCCAAAACTACAATTTTTATTAGACCTGTCCTTGGGAATGGAGTGTAGTGTTGTGTACTGTAGTGATAAAAATCGCCGAAGCAGATTCCTGGTACCCTTCAACAAGTTTTGTTAATTTTTATTGTCTAAGTTACTAGTTCATTAAAATGGGTTAATGATGATAATGGTTAGAACTTATTAGTAAAAGACAAGAAAGGAGTGGACCACAAATTATTGTGATGTGTGAAAAAAGAGAAAAAATTGATAGAAGATAGAAAAGTGAAGGGTTGGTGGTATGAGAAGAATTAATGAAGTGTATGTAATGTACGTAAGGAAGGTGTGCACCACAAGGCCATCATCCATAACCAAGTGCTACTTGTCAGTCAAGGCCATAACTCTCTCCATGCTAAGAATTCAAAGATTTTTTTTTTTTTTTTACCTCTAAAAAAAACGTTTTCAAAATATTTTTTTTTCTTATGTATTGCCAAAAAAGATTCTAGGTAGCATATTACTCACCATATTTATAACCAAATTCTTCATTCTTAAAAACTGAATTCTTTTACTTAATTTTTTGAAAATAAGGTTTCAGAAATTTTAAAGTTTAAAATTATAATACTTAAATTAGTTAATAGTTTACAATATTAATGTTATTTGAAATTTATTTTTATAATTTTTTAAGTAAATTTTTAAATAAAATTAGTATTGAGATTCTATTAAAAAAAATATCAAGTTACTTGATAATATAAGTTAGAAATTTAAGTATTGATTTAAATTAATAATTCATTGTGTTTATAGTTAAATCTATTTATTAACTTAATTATGTAAGATATACATAAGAGATTAAATTTATTGTAAGATTTTGTTTCTAGTAATCAATTGATGTAGGATATATATTTTTTAAGTGTAATAAATGTTTTAAAAATCCAATAAATAGATTTAGCTTGGTTCTAATGATATTTGTAAATATTTCACGGAAGTAAAATAATAAAGAATGTATACAAGTATTTTAATGAATTAAATATTCTTAATTTAATTATGTAATTAAATTAAGATGTGGTGTGTTTTTAATAAGATGACGTGTTACAATTATTACTTTTAAGCACCGTAGTATTTTTGAAAAATATAACATTTTAAGTTCTTACAAAAAAGATTCTTTGAAAATAAAAATTGGAAATTTAAGATACAATTTAAATTAATAATTTAATTTGATACTGTAAAGATCTATGGAACATTTTCAATATGATAACCATTATCTTCTCAACATAGAAATAACTCAAATTTAAAGAAATATTAAAAACGTAAATATTATTTATTAAAATAAGAAGCATCAATTCAAAATTAAAAAAAAAAAAAGAAAATAACAAAAACAAAGTAGATAAACAAATTTATTAATAATAAAAAATATATTAATCATTCAATTAATATTAATTAATTTAGTTTAATAGTTTATATAAAAACGAAAGTAAATTTTGAGAAGAAAGCAAAAAAAATAATTTAGTTTGAGAGAAAAAACGAAAATCAAGTTAGAAACGAAAGTTTGATTTCTTAAAAGTCGAACTCTGACCCTAATCAATAAATAGTATTATGTAGATAAATATTTTATTTTGAATAATAGGTATATATAGAAGTAATTTTTTCTTTTACCAATTGGGAAAAACAAAAAAGAAATATTGGTTTTTTTTTTAACGGGAAGTCTAATGAAAAGTAGGAATGTACTAAAATTACATTACATTATTGGCAAGAAAATATTTGGCTCTAGATATTTAACCCTAGTTAAGCTTGAGTAAGGTAAAGTAACACACAGACATTAGGTTATACTAATGTGGATGAAAGGAAAGAAAAAATAGAAGAATATTTGTCGTATGCATGAAGATGAGGGAAGAAGAGAAAACCAGGTAATAAGGCAAGGCGATGAAGTTTTTGATGGCGAGCCACTGTAGGCCGTAGCCGAGGAGTCCCATGGCGGAGGCGATGAAGATGACGACGGAGAGCGGGAGACGAGAGAGGGCGAGGCCGGAGGACCAACCGAAGACCTTGCCCATGTCGTTGGCGGTTGCGAGGTAGTTGAGTTTGATCTGAGAGATGTTGAGAAGGGATTTGAGGGAAGAGGAATAGTCGGAGAAGTCGAAGTTTGTGCCGGTGAAGGCCTGAATCCAGATGGTCGCCACCAGAACCATCCACTTCCTAGATTGTCCGGTCATCGTCGTCACAACGTAAGACTGTGTCTCTGTTTGCGTTCAATTGCTCCCTTATAGAGGAACCGCTCGGCCACACAAATAACCATCAACACACAAACTAAATCCCTTTTCCAACTCCCTGTAAACACATATACAAAACACAGACAGTTAGTTAATTAATTAATTAATTAATTAATTTTCTCCTACTAACTGCTCTTCTTCACTCAAATAGTTCGTTCTAGATATAATTTATAGAAGGTAAGCAATTTAATAAGAATGATTTATAATAGACATATAGGTGAGGGTTGTTTTTAATAGAACAATTGTGTAGTTATTTTTTTAAGTAGTTACATATTTATTACAATTATTTATTTTATTAAACGATAGAATTTATAACTAAAAATATTATTTAAAATAGTTATAAGAATGTTTTTTTTTTTCATAATGATATAGATACTTACAACAAATAAAGTCGTAGAAATGTTTAATTGAAAAATACAAAAAAAAAAAATATTTCAATTCGTCTGAAGAATATCCAAATTCAGCGAATAGGTGTATCAACACGGGTATCGTTCAAATTTTTGAATAGAAGAGAATATATATATATAAAATTATTTAACAAATATTGAAGTATTTGTACTTTAAAAGCAAAAATAAATATAATCAATCCACTTTATATTTTTATCATAGTAGTTTGTCATGGATCATAACTTTTTTAAATAATTTTAAGTTTTTGATAATTTTTGGAAGGTTATTTTAACAAAAAATCTTTACTTGAAAGTTTTTATTAGGAAAGCTTTCGACGTAAGGATTATATTATCCCTTACGCTCATATGAGCTTGTCACCAAGACTAATTATTGACTTATTTATAAATCTTTCAAAAAGAAAGAATTTATAGGAAAGACACAATACCAATGATATATAAGTCAAAACCACACTACTTCCAACAAAATAATTTAAAAACAATAGCTTTATGGATCTTCATCTCGTGTTCAATTTTTTTATTTCTATTGAGATTTAGACTCATACTTGAATCCTAACCATTTTTAATTATAATTTTAATTTTTTATGTATAATATATATTGGGTTTTAGTTTTCTTAAATTTCAATTTTGTCTCAAACAATTTTGATTTCTAAAATAATATTAACATATATTGAAAATATATTTAGATAAGTTTTTTTATAACATCTTCAAGAAAAATAAAATATACAATATACAATATATAGCACAAGTTAAACATAAAAATTCCGAAAAATTATATAAAAAGAATTTCCGCAAAATAAAATAAAAAAGACAGAAATGGATTTCATATTGTAATTTCACCTAGTGAAATATATTAACATTGCATTCTACATGTTGAAAGTGAGAACGTATATATGTGATGTCTTACAGCCAATGAATTAAATTTTATGAATCACAAGAGAATCAGTTTCTCACTCCATATATGTTATTTCCTTTTCTGCCAAACGTTACCTTAATCACAAAGAAATCACATTTATATATATTTTGGTTTTATAAGGTTTCCTTTTCTGGCTATAGCAACAAAGAAAACATATTCATTTGTTCGTTTATAGAAAGTTTAACTAACAGCTATGGATGGAAGTGTTTGACTCTTGGTTGTTTGTTTTGACTGTCGGATTCTCTTCTGTCTTATGATGAGTCGATGGATGCAGTTCAAGATTTTAAAAGTAACACTGTGTTCTTTCAATATTAATTTTAAAATGATATAATGACTCTCAAAACTGAGTGCATCAAAGAAACAACAAAAAAAAATGTTACTTCATTATTATTAACCCAATATGACAAAGTAAATGACATATTATCAAATTACTAATTAAGATTTTTAAAAGAGTTAAATTATTAAGAGGAATAATTTGTTCCATCAACTATTTTTCTCTTTTTTTAATGAAAAATAAAAAGTATAGATTGTGAACACATTATCGTTAATCCCTTCTTTTATAAATTTTTAATCCATTTATCATTTAATTCTTTATTATTATTTATTTTGTTAAGTCTCTTAGTAAGTAATATTCTCTTAATTAAATGAAACTTAAAATTTCTAATCATTCTTCATTGTGAATTATTAGTGTCCCATCAACATACTTTTCGGCTTTTAATATTTATTATCATAACTATAATTAAGTCCATTTTAAGAAAAACAATGCATGTGAATTCATTAAATTCGAATACACCAATGCAAAACATTTATACATAACATACATATTTATAAAATGACAATTAAAATATGCACAACCACCTACTCCTTTTTTATATATAAATAAAACTAATAATACATGACAATTGTCTACAAATATATTCCTCAACCAATTAGTTAACCTTTAGAAATGTATAATTGTCTTATAACAAATCTCAATAAATGCATGTATGTATAATTTAGCATATTTATTCTGTAAAAATTGATATAAATTATTATTAATTTTGAATTATACAAATTTTAGATATTGACAGCTAACGAAATTTATCAGACCTATATTCCTATACAAATATTTATTAACTATAGAATCTAATTTCATTCCACTCTCATATCCTTGAAACTTTCCTTTTCAATTAGCCATATGCAATTAATGTGTGATGGGGAAAATGGGTGCATGGAGACTATCCATTTAAAGAATTTATATTATATACAGTACGTATGTCATGGAATCCAATAACAAAAAAAAAAAAAACTTTTAACTCTATTAGCGTGAGTCATTGTACTACATAGATAAAAATGGATACAGTTTAAACTGAAGGTTAAACAAATTAATAAATTAGGAAGTATTTGTAAGACTAATAAGTAATAGTCTTCGGTGCGGATTTTCATTAAATATTTTAAGATATCAAAATTAGAGATGGCAAATAAATCCGTTTTCGTGGATATTGTCCGAACTCGTTCCCGTTTTGACGGGGAATTCCCGCATTGACTGGGTATGGATATGGGTATGAGAAATCCCTAACTTTTTCAATTGGGTATGGGGATGGTTATGGATATGTACATATCCCTGCCATAATACTCGTCTCCGCCATATCTCCATCATCATTTAAATTATTAAAATATTTACAATTAATTAAGTAACCATATATATATATTTATTTATTTATTTCTCAATTTTTTATTTCTTCTAATTATTTGGTTTGTCATGAAACTTATTCGCATCTTCAATATATTTTTCATCTTATCATAACATTTATGTAATCATGTTAAAATGATGTATGTCAATTAAAATTTTTTATGTCTCATATTTGAATATTTCTATTATTTTTTAATATTTTTATTTATTATATATTTTCCTTTCACATGAGTATGTCCAATACTCTCAATTTAAGTGTTTAATAGCCTAAATCTTTCATTTACTAGGTAATATAAAAAAATACTTTACTTATTTTTATTAATTTTTGTTTCATTTGAAAAACTCTTTTGTTTCGCTAAAACAATTATTTTTCAACCATTGAGTATATATGTTGATATTTGAAAAGTGTTCTTAGATGTCTAAGGTATTT
>Ga0214543_1003588_pt1 | contig 30000 bp, 11 predicted proteins | sample CNSS2metaG_FD_160094 | JGI IMG/M metagenome (GOLD analysis project Ga0214543, IMG submission 160094) | Root nodule microbial communities from cowpea collected in UCLA plant growth center, Los Angeles, California, USA - CNSS2 | ecosystem: Host-associated > Plants > Roots > Nodule | place: USA... | reverse complement strand
TTTAAATATATATATATATATATATATATATATATATATATATATATATATATATATATATATATATCACTCAAAAATATATCTCATTAATAATCAATTTTCGTGACAAAATATTATTAGTAATAATATTAATTTATAAAATAAAAAATTATTGGTTATTAAAATAATCATTATTATAAATAAAATATTATAGTTGATCGCTAAATTGGTTACTAATTAATAAGAAACTAATTTATAAAGTAATTTTTTGGTAGAAAAAATTTTGGTAACTAATATTTAGTGACCAATCTTTTTTTTTTTTTGTTGCGGTTAAAATTTTTGTAGCTAAATTTTAGAAACCAATTATAATATTTTATTTATAATAGTGACGATTCTAGTAACCAATAATTTTTTATTTTGTAAATTGATATCTAAATTGGTCATTATAGTTGACTAACAACTTTTGGTCATCAAAATTGGTTGTTAAGGAAAGTTCTCTTATATAACTTATCTTCTTCTTTTTTTTTCGTGTTTAAGGTAATTTTAACTAATTAAAGAAATTTATGTAAAAAATTTATCCAAAAATTAACGTAAACACAGACGTTACGGTACCTGTGTATACATATTATATATATTTTTATATATATAATATATATATATATATATATATATATATATATATATATATATATATATATATATATATATATATATTAGTGGGTATTGATATTATAATATTATTAAGTTAATACACAAAATAAATTTATATTTATTAAAAATGATAAATGGAGAAAATAACAAAAAAAAACGTTAATGAATGAGAAAAGAAAAAAACTGTTATACTAATTTTACAGAAAATATATAAAATTAATTATTTGTCTCTAAAAATATATAAATAATTATATTTAAATTAGAAATAAGTAATTATGAAAAATTGTCCTAGATACCGTTTAATCCAATGTTACATGTTGAATTCAACTTTTAACTTTTAAGTATTCATATGTAAAGATTTGTATGCAAAACTTGATATACATTTAAATATTTATTGTTACTTAATATCTTCACCCAATACCTTTTTTCTATTCTCAGCTTTAGAAAATTTTTTTGAAGGAATCTTATCCAAGAATAATTTAAGTCTAATCACATGGATATACTCTAGGTTATAACACTTAAAATCATTAATGTTAGCCACTTTAATCTTTATCATTAAAATATATTTATGCCATCAATGCACACTAATTAACATTGTTAGTTATATATAGATGATGTGATGCTAATGTGTGCTGCATGGTAAAACTAGTTATTTAAGTTCCTATACAAAGAACTCTAATATTTTCCCTATCAACACCTTTTTTACTTTTTGTTTTCTCTTCCTCTTTATCCTGTTTTTTCTCGGTCAACACTTTCCTGCAAGTAAGTCTTATTTTTCTAATTTTATTTATTATTCTCTTAAAGCAGTTAATTTTTATTTATCCAAAACCAGAGATTCTGAGAGGTTGCAAAGTTTAAACGAATTGTTTGATTAGACAAGGAAGTTTGTAAGTAACGATGTGTGTTCATGGTTCTTACATACAAGGTTTGTCGCATTGATTTAATTTTATTATATACATATTTATAAAAGATAAACGTTAATATTATATTTTTAATTTATAATATAATTATATTTTATGTAAAACTTTATTATGTAATTTCTGAGAAATATTAGATTATATATTATATTGTGTTTTGCTTAACATAAAATTTGTAGAGAAATTAAGGTGTCTTAAAATAGGCGGAGTAAAATATTAGTTATATCTTAAATTAAATGAAAGAAAGATATATAGAAAGACAAGTGTGATGGCAGAATGAGGAAAGAGAAATGAAAATTATTTGGAAGGAATTGGTATGTTGCCAACACTTGCACGATTGGAAGCAACAAATTGTTGTCGTCCTATTTTCACCTCTTTTTGGTTTTTCTGAGACTTCTCTCTTCTGTATTTTTGCATCCGTAGAGTTTTCGGAAATCTAATGAATCATTCTACATTTGACCAGATAGAAAGTTCATTGGAAATTTATAGAAGGTTTAATAAAAAATGAAATTTCCAGGAACGTGCAAGGGACCAATGAGAACAATTTGAATCCACTCATAATGCATCATGTCTCTGTGTCCCCCTCTCATGCTTCACCTACAAAATGCAAATGTTTGGAAAAACCAAGCACATGCACTCTGTCTTGTGACAATTATTACCAACTTTATCAATACTATATTTTCCACAACATTACATGCATTTTCTTATTTCGTGAAATCTCATTATCTAAGTATAATGTCATTTCTTTTTGCAAACAATAATATATTGTTTACTTTTGGATTTTCTATACACTGAATTACGCTCGTTTAAGTTTATTCAAGTGTGAAGAAGTGAAACAAGGTTCCCTACTCTACTCTTTCTCCACGTGTCCTTCACCAAATCACCTCAATTTTTGTCGCCCTTTTCAGGCCCAACCCAACATCAGGCCCACTACCGTGTTGTCTCTCCTATCAACGGCCCTCATTCATTTCTGAAGGAATCCTGACCGTTGATCCCGTTCTTGCGGTGGTCAAAGTCACGGGGGTCAACACCATCGGATCATCAAATCATCAAATCATTCTCCAGTGATGTGAAGTGTTCACGCCTCCATGCTCCCCTCGCACGTGCAAACTTCTTTGTCAAAAACACTCTATGTTTGTATGTATGTATATGATGTGTACGATCACCATCATCATCATTCATGTGTATGTGTGGCTTCGCTCGCTCGCACGTGCTTCCTCAGCCCATGGCTCACGTGAGCAAGCAGTGCCCACTTTCGCTGCCAACTTTCTCTTCTTTTCATGCTCGTTACATCTTTTCGATGTTGTTCATGCTCTCCACTGAATTTTATAAATTAATAAAAACAAGAAAAGTAAATAAATAAGGAAAAAGTATTCTTTAAGAGGCTAAAAATCGTATCCAGAAGAAATTTGAATAGATTTCAGTACATGGTTGGGTTGGAACTTGGATCAGATATGTGAGTAATTTTGAAAAATAAGATTGAATAGAGGTAATCGGATATTTCTCATATTTATTTAACACAAAAACATTTTTTTTCATTAAAAAATTAATTTAATATATATTTGTAATTTGAAATGTTAAATTATATATTTATTTAATATTTGGTTCATGTAATTTAAAGAATAATTTTAATGTAAAGATTCTAATGTGATGATTATTAGAATATAAGTTATTAAAGTTATGGGGATTATTTTAGACTTATTAAATTAATTCTCTCACTTCTCACTTCATAGGGGTATTATAGTATTTTATTAAAGTTTTAAAATACTAAAAGAATAAAATGACAGTTGCTCCTAAAAAGTGGTAGAGTTTTACGTTTCAAGAGAACGTAAGGAAAGGTGACTTTGACAGGAGAAGACTTCGTACTTGGTAATTCTATATCATCAAGAAGCCATTAAAGAGAAGTAAGAGAAGGGAAAACATTGATCAAGAGAACTTTGCAATGGATCCAGGTAAGTTCTTAAACTCTTCTAATAACATAATTGTGAGAATCATAATTCCTAAACGTTCCTCCTGTATGATAGAGTAGTTTCTTATACTGATTAGAAAATGGAAACTACATAGATTAAATTTTACATGAAAAACTCAACCGAATTAACCTGCAACTCGGTTAACTGACAGATATAAATTTTAAAATATTATATTTGGATTATCCCTAATATATACACGTATTATGTTTTATATCAACTTCATTTCTAATATTAATTAATTTAGTTTTACAACAACAAAATTATTCGAGAGAATTTTTTTTAAAACAAATAGAATTTAATTTTATAAATTTATGTTTTCATTTAAATTAATTGAATTGAAAAATTACTTTTTTTAAAATGATTACTTTTATTTAAATTTATACTTTATGTCACTTTGAATTTATTTTGTTTAGAGAATTAATTTTATTTGTATTATTAATATTTTATGATGTAATTTCATTTGAAGATAAAAAAGGTAATTTGAATCTATATGTTGCGAATAGTTTTATATATTTTTATTTTAAATGGAGTTTTCATAAATGGCTATAAATTAAAAACAATTTATTTAGACAGGTACCAACCAAGTAACATGACGGATATCATCAGTATTTCCATTAATAGTGAGGTGAGAAAAGCTGAAAGAAAGGGCTTCGAAGGGGCTGGGCTTCGGTTCCTCTTTTGGGGTTTACACTTTGAAACATAGTGGGCCTCCATGTGTGGGCTTCCGGAGTTTATGTTTATGCCCACACCCCCATACAGTGGGTGGAGCCCATAATCTATTACATGGGCCCACTTGACAGACAGACCATATTACGGGCCTGTCGTAAAAAAACATGCCCTTGGTTGTGGTGTTTGCTGAAAGCTTCAAGACCAGGCAATTAGAATCTTTGTACTTATGGCACAGTTAGTTCGTGGGACAATCACACAAACAGTCAACAGAAAAAAAAAAAAAAACCCTAATTTAAAATTTTTTTTGCACTGTTCATTAATGTAAAAATTGCAATTCACAGACACAAGATTTACTATTTATTATTGGTGAGAAAGGAGGAAAAGGTGATGTGGAATATGGAAGGAAAACGCAGAATAATAAAATTGGGGAAAAGTGAGTGATTGATTAAAACTTGTTGTGTAAGAGATGAACATAAAGATGGTTCCACGCGTTTGGTCTTAATTCTTCTTCTTGTCTTTTTATTTGATGCATTATGCATGACAAGAGTTGCGAAACACAGCAAAGAAAGACCACAAAGTTTTGTTCACAGTTGAGAGTTGAAAGCAGTGAAGAGAAATAATTGAGTCGGAATTGGTGGCATAGTTAGGTAGAGTCGTTGGTTGGGAGGCCAATGCTGAGAGTTGGTCTCCATTTTGGAAAAGGGTTGGTTATGTCATCCATCAACTTCACTCCAAACCTTCCCACCTTCTTTCTCAACATGTCTCTCCCATGCATTCAAATAATATCCTCACAACACTTTTGCAATATCATCGCGGATAATAATGATATTGGAATGATATAAACAATTCAAATGTCAGTCTAAAACCTTAATTAAAAATAATAGGTTAATTGTGTTTTTATCCTTACTTTCAGTCAATTTTGGAATTAGTTCATTTTAAAATTTTGGACCAATTTAATCCTTATTTTTTGAAATACGTGAATTTAATCATTTCAATAAAATATTGTCAGGTTTATCTGATATTTCGTACGCATTTCAATATTGTATTTGAGTTGTTTATATTGTTTAACACATTTTTGTTTTAATGTTAAGTCAAATACTAGTAAGAAACGCACTTGAAATGCCAAATAAACTTAAGAAAAATTGATTAAAAAGACTAAATCTACGTATTTCGAAAGATGAAGGACTAAATTGATTCAAAATTTTGAAATAGACTAATTCCAAAATTCAATAAAAGTTAAGGGACCAAAAATAATTAACCCTTAAAATTAACTCAATGTAATAAGACTATTATCAGTGAAGATCTTATCTTAACTAAAAATAAAGTCGACCCCCATTTTCATCTTAAAAATTGATTTTGTGAGAAAGTATTAAACTTGTTTATTTTCTAGTAAACTTGTAAAATAAAAATTGACAATCATTTATATATTATTATTTTATTTTATTTATGTGTAATATTTTTATTATTAATTTAATCAACTAAAAATAGTGATTTTTTTATATAATTAAATTCATAATGAATAATACATTTTTTAGTTATATTTTTGGATTTACAATAAACAATTTAATTTATAAAATAAAATTTTAAACACGGTTACTATCTTTAAAAGATGTTTTGGAGATTGGTATATTAGAAACAAATTTAAAGGGAGAAGTACTTAAAAAAAATAAACATATTATTTAAGTATACTGATATTTGATATGTATTTCCAAAGAGAAAAAAAATACTAAAATTATTCAATCAAACAAGATTGAGTGACTCATTCTCTGTATATAATTTCAGTTTATAATTTACAAAATATTTATTAAATATTAATTAAGTTAAAATATATGCTTAGTTATATAACATTGACAAAAGTGTTTGAGTGTTTTTTTTTTCTTCTTTTCCAAAACCTCTGATGGTGGATCCACAAAGCCCATTTGGATTCCATGAGATGGATAGCATTTGAATTAAACACTTTATACAGAGATATAACAAAATTATTACTAGTGTATTTAAATTTTAGGGTGTATATAAATTTTAGTGTTAAATATGTTTTTGGTTCCTCAAGTTTCAGTGAAATTTGAAATTAGTCCGTCTTAAAAAATTGTGTCTAATTTAATCTTTCATCTTTAAAATTGTGTCAATTTAGTTCTTTTAATCAAATTTTGTTAAATTTAGCTAATGTTTCAAGCGCATTTCATGATAGTATTTGAATTGTTTATACCGTTTGATACATTTTCACTTCAATGTTAACTCAAATATTATCATAAAATGCGTTTAAAATGTCAAATAAACTTAACAAAATTTTGTAAGAATGACTAAATTCACATATTTCTAAAGATGAATGACTAAATTGATACAAAATTTCGAAGAGGAACTAATTCCAAAATTCGCTTAAACTTAAAGGATAAAACATATTTAATTCTAACTTTTATCTTATAAGTTGCACGATGTTATTTTTTAAATATCTTATGATATTAAATCCATTTTACATCAATTAATCCGTATTTGTTGGTTGTTTGACTTTTTCTTTTTTCATGGCAAGTGGGAAAATGTAACAATAAAGAGGGTCATGATATTTGAAAGGATGACGGAGAAATTTATGAAGATTTGGACTGTGATTTGTGAGCAAAGTCACAGATCTTTATTTATTAATTAACTTAAATACGACTTTAGTTCATATAAAAACTTTTTTTATACAATTATTTATTTATTTGTAGTATCGGTAGAATTAATTTTTTTATTATCACTTGTTGATATAATTCTTGCTATCTGTTTCTACGTCGAAAATCATTTTAAATTGTGTCTATTGGTCTCGTAGTATAATGTCCAAGCGTTTAAAAAGACTTGTTAAATTGGTAAAATACATTATTTGTTCTAAAATGGATATTAGATATTAGTGATTTCAAATCTTAAAACGAAAAAAATACGAAAATTAAAACCAAAATTCATTTAGTTTAAAAGAACTAAAAATAATTATTTCTAATTTTATAAGAATACAAAGAAAAAAAGAAGAAGTATAGAAACCAGAGTCAAAACTATAATCTTACGAAAAATATAATTATTTTATATCTGAACGGAATAACACTTCATATTTGCGTCATTGATCTTAGCAAATTTCTTTTCGGGAATTTCTTTTTGCACTACTATACTCTTCTGAATAATTTTTTGAAATATGAAAATCTCGTTTTTTTTAATAACTTTTGAATTATATAATCTGAAAGTTAGTTTTATCTTCAAGATTGTACAAATATTAATTTTTGGGTTAACTATGTTTTTACCCATAAATAATAACACGATTTTGATTTTAGTTCCTATTTCAAAGTTTGATCCTCTTAAGTCTTTATCTTTATAAAACACATGAATTTAGTTCTCAATATTGGACTGAATTAACATTTGTTGTGACATGATAAACAGTGTGCATACCCATCGTTCATTTTTTGACACATGTTCTCTGTAAGATTATGCACGTAAGTTTATTCTTTTAAAAATTTTATTTTATTTTTTATTTTTTTTTATTTTCCCTCTTATCGAGCCATCTTCGTCTCGTCTCCCTTCTGACCTCCATCTTCATCTTCCTTTCTCCCTCCACCATCTCTATCCTTCCCCTGCCCCTCCTTCACCGAGCCATCATATTCTTCCTTCCTTTATTTTCCATCAATAGAGTTAATCAACAATTCATTTCTTCCATTTTCATCTTCTCCATCAATTCTCCTATTTTCTCCCCCTTTATTACGCTCATCCTCCCAGACCCATCCAATTTTTCTTCCAATAACTCATTCAACTCTCTCAATGGAATGCAAATCATTCAAAATACATAATAAATTTTTTGAACTTACATTTATATTTTTGGAAGAATGATGATATTTCTAGTGTATGTACAAAAGAAATATATAAAATAGATAAACTAATGTAGTATAGATATTAATTTTTTTTAATACAATAAAAACAACTTAATATCTGTGTTTAATAAAAACATAATATTAATATATAATTATTTTTTAAAGAGTTATATAGAATTTTAAATTTATAAAAAAAAGGTAAAAGGTAATTATTTTTCTAAATTAATTATATATTAACATTAATTTTTTTAACAAATAAATATGACAACAATTACTAGATATCAAACACCTTCAATTCTTCAAAATTAATCAAACTAAAATTTTGTATTGAAATTATATATTTGTTTAATATATATATATATATATATATATATATATATATATATATATATATATATATATATAATGAATCTCCTATTTGTCCAAAAAACTTACTCTAATAAGATTATTAAAAAAATTAATGAAAAGAGAGCACGAAGATATTAAAAAAAAATTAAAACACACTTATACATTTTAAATTTTAATAATTAGGAATTCATCTTTTTAGAATAATTAATAGCATGAGTATTTAGTTTAAGCTATCCAAAAGAATGTATTCAATAATTTAATTTTTTTTAAACTATTGTTTTATTTTCTCTTTGATAAAAGTAAAAGTAAAAGAAATAGTTATTATTTTAAGGTGAACGGGTCAAAATTTAAACAAAACATTGATAAGGTAGGTGACCCATCCATTAAGTAGGTGTTTATGCAGGTTAATATGCGTAGTTGACATCTCCAATTTTTTTTCGCACGCATTCTGATATTTTTTTGGAATTGGAGAAAATGAGAAAATTGGTGATGGAAAGGAATGATGGAGATGGTGGAGTATGGAAAGAGGATGAAATGAAGGTGAGGAGGGAGAAGAAGGTGCCTGGACGAGAGGATAAAATTTACGTGCGTGTCTCTGTGATGTCTTGGATTGAAATTGATGATGGGGAGAAGAAGAGAGGATTGACTAGGTGAAGGTGGGAGAGGGGAAGGATGCAGATGGTGGACATAGAAAGGAAGACGAAGATGGAAGTCAGGATGGAGAAGAAGATGGCTAGAGAAGAGGGAAAAGAACAAAAAAAAAATGGTAAAAAAATAAATAAAATTACACATGTAATTTTAAGGCTTAAACATATATTTGGTCCCTATTTTTGTTAGTTTTATTCAATTTGATCCTATTTTCGTCTTGTGTTCAATTAAGTCCTCATTTTAGTCAAATTGTGGTCAATTTGGTCATTTTCACTAACGGTGTTTAAATACTTAACGTTTTTGAACAGTATATGTCACGTGTTAACTCCTGGTTTTTTTTGATTTTTTTAAATTTTTTTATTTTTTTAAAATTTTTAAAATTTTTTAATTTCAAAAAAATTGTCCATGTGTCAAGTCACAATTATTCCACGTGTTAATGCTTGTGCCACGTGTCAGTTTGTGGTTGTATTATTTCTTTTTGTTCAATTTAGTTTTCATATTTGTTAGTTTTGTTCAATTCAATCCCTATATTCATTATTTTTGTTTAATTTAGTCCCAAATTTTAATAAAATAGAACCATTTAATTTTTAAAATTGATATTATTATTAGTTATTTTTTAAATTCAATTATAAATTATAATATTTAATTATAAACTGAATATAATTTTTAGATTCAATTGTTAAATAGAATATAATTATTTAAATATTATTAAAATATAATTATTAAAATTATAAAAATAGATATTAACATTTGTAAAATTCACATTTAAATTTAAAATATTTAATATTTTTATTGCATTTTAGATATTAAAATCTAAAATATTTTATATTTAAATATTAATTTACAAATATTAGTTTACTTTTCTAAAATATTTAAAATATTTAAAATATTTTTATATATAAATTTTAAAAGTATTTTAGAATATAAATATTAGAAAAAAAATTAATAATTATATTCTTATAATCTTTTAAATAATTATATTTTATTTAGCAATTAAATTTAAGAATTTTATTCAATTTATAATTGAATTTAAAAAATAATAAATTAAAATATCAATTTTAGAACAAATATTAATATAATTTGTATAAAAGATATTAAATTTAGTGTCAATTTGAAAGGGACAAAATTGATTTATTTTAACAAAAATTGGAACTAAATTAAACAAAAATAACGAATATAGGAACTAAATTGAACAAAAATAATAATATTACCACAAACTAACACGTGACACTAGCATTGACACGGTGACACAATTGTGACTTGACATCTGAATGATTTTTTTGAAATTAAAAAAAATTAAAACAAAATCAGAAAAAATAAAAAAAATTAAAAAAACCAGAAGCTGACACGTGACATGTACTTTTCAAAAACGTTAACTATTTAAATACCGTTAATGAAAAAAGACTAAATTGACCACAATTTGACGAAAATGATGACCTAAATGAACACAAAACGAAAATCGGGACCAAATTGAATAAAAACGACAAAAATAGGGACCAAACGTATATTTAAACCTAATTTTAAACATAACACGTGTCAAAAGTGAACGGTGGACGTGCACATCATTTTCCATGTCACGAGAACTATTAACGCGATCTAACGTTGAGGATCAAATTCATGTGTTTTATAAGGACACAGACTTAACATAATCAAACTTTGAAATAGGGATCATAATCAAAATCAAAATCGTATTATAATTTAGAGACTAAAAACATAGTTAATTTTTTTTTTCATAATAATAGTTTTTAAACTATGCAGTCCATTTCAGAGCAATTAAAAAAAATTGTTTGTTTTTTAGATGATGTAATCGATAAAACTTTATTTCTTAAGTACATCCATGACACAAAAGATGATGACAAAGTGAGTATGAGGGATGATGGGAACAGCAGGAACAGTTTAGATTTTAACCACCCCATGAGGGTGCAAATAAAAGGTATGAGAGTGCAAAAACAAATTCCCTTTCTTTTCATGCATTGTTTCTTATTGTTTTTCCTTCTTATGTTTTTTTCTTGCACCTCCCTTTCTTTCTTCCTGCATCTCCATAATATTTATAAACCCTAAATTACCCTTATAAATATTTTTGCACCACTTTCACTCACTTCTATTCTATCACCAACTTCACATTGCATCTTCTTCTTCCCGGCCCTTCCAACTACCATGCACAATCTTCATCTACTATACATCTTCTGTATATGGAAATATTTTAAGAAGATCCAATCCAAGAAATATTAAAAAAGAGAAAGTGTAGGAATTCTTATTATAATTTTAATGATGGTAGTTTGAAAATGATAAGTTTGATGGGAATGGAGGAAGAAAAAGTGGGGTGCAAGAATAAATACCCTCTTTTTTTTTTTGGCCTTTTTATTGATATTTACGCGGTTGCTCTAAGTCATTGGGTTTTTCTTTCTGCACCCCCAATTTTTCTTCCTGTACCCTCAACTTTTTTTAATTTCACTGCTACTCCTTTGTTTGTAGTTACCGGCTTTCAGAAGCCGGAGTTATCGGCTTTCAGAAGCCGGAGTTATCGGCTTTCAGAAGTGGTGTTTGCGGCTTTTAGAAGCTGGTGTTACCGGCTTTCAGAAGCTGGTGTTATCGGCTTTCAAGATAGGAACAGTGATGAAACATAAATAAAAATTTTAAGGGTGCCAAATTTAATTTTCTTTTTATATATAAATTAATTTTCTAGTTAAATAAAGAGTTCTTCATAGGAGAATCATAAATTTAAGATACATAAACCATAATAAAATATTAATGATTTATGACAAATATTGAGATAATCATTTATCTCCTTACTTTTCTTTTTTACTTTAATACTTTCTTGATGACTTATTGAGAAATAATTTTATTATGACCAGAGATAGAACCTTAATCGTTTTTATCAACCAACATCCATCAAATTAATTTTTATTTTTAAACAATAAAGATATGCAACTAAAAAATATGTAAATAAAATTATTAGAAATTTTCTTAAACTTAATATAAATAATATAATTATATATAAATATAATTTTAAAATATATAAAAAAATAAAAAACAAAAATTGGGGTTACCGGCTATTAGAAACCGGTGTTATCGGCTTTCAAAGCTGGATATATAAATGTAATTTTAAAATATATAAAAATATATATAAAAAAAATTAAAAAAAAAATTGGGGTTACCGACTTTTAGAAACTGGTGTTACCGGCTTTTATATATATATATATTTTATATATATATATATATATATATATATATATATATATATATATATAAATTAAAAACAAAAATTTGGGTTACTGACTTTTAGAAACCGGTATTATTGATTTTAAAAACCGGATATGTAAATATAATTTTAAAATATATAAATATATATTAAAAAATTAAAAACAAAAATTGGGGTTACCGACTTTTAGAAATCGGTGTTATCGGTTTTCAGAAACTGGATATATAAATATAATTTTAAAATATATAAATATATATATAAAAAAAAATTAAAAAAAAATTGGGGTTACCGGCTTTCAAAAACCGGTGTTACCGACTTTCAGAAATCGGGATACCAGATTTCATTCTTGGGGTGCGGGATGCAAAGATATTTAATTTATAATTTATTTTTATTTTTTTAAGGATATAATGGTCTTCACAGTCAAATTTGGAGGTACAAGAAGAAAAATTGGAAGTGCATGAAGAAAAACCTAAGTCATTTCGTTTCTTTGCATATTAATGTTTTCCTATGTGCACCTTTTACGTTGGGCTTAAACTCTAAAGTGGCCTACATTTATAATTAATGCTTATTTATTATTTGGAAGGACAAAGAACATAAACAGGACAGACGAGACCAAAAAAAAAAAAAAAAAAAAACAAAAAAAAAAAAAAAAAGAAAATTACAAGCAGACATTTCTTAATTTAAAATGTGAAAAATTGTATATTTATTTTATTATTACTAGTAATAGTAGAGATTGGTTCTGCAAAATACGTAGATTTGAAGTTCAAAATTTGCTTTGCAAGGAAAAAGTTTGCTCAAAGTAATGAAAAAGTTCCACACAAAGCTAAAAACTCAATTTAGGTGCAATCAAACAGGACCATAATGAGAATTTCAATTTCCAAAAGTACCTTACATTTCAAGAAAGCATACTAAAAAAAATAAATAATCTAAAGGCACATTGATATGAGATTTTTTAAAGTTTTTTTTTGGGAAATGTGCGGCTTATAGATTTTTTTTTTACAATATCTATGTTTTACTTAAGAAATTTTACTGAAAAAAATGTTTCCATACAAGAGGTGTAAATACAACTTTTTCAAGCTGGGAATTTATTTATTGAACTAAATGAAACAAAATATAGTGATACGAGAATGATGGCATTTTGACATAAAATAAATTCATCAAAGGTTTGTTGAGGATAGAAAGTCTTTCCTATTTTGGGCTAAAGTACTTTTCCCTCCATCATGAAAACATTATTAATTATTTGAAATTAACGCAATTTTTATTTTGTCCGTTTTTAATTCCAAATCAGCACAATCTGTAAAGCTAAAAAAGAAACACAAGTTGTGGCGGAACATCATAAAGGGACAAGCATAGTCTCTTAAGGTTGCGCAATTCAGAAGCAAATACCAAGAAATCACACTAACACTTTAGCACATGATAATATATTATTTTCTCAACCCAAAATTGATCATACGAAAAATTTAATTTTGTGATGACCCTTGGAAATGTGTAAAAGGTGAAGTAGGAGAATAAAGGAGGTGCTAATCTGACTCAAGGCCAACAAAAAATGAATGAAAAGAATCACATTTATCATAATATAAAATGATACAAAACATTGGACCACCACACCAACTTGTTCAAATTAAGCAATTAACCAAACACCACTTTTTTTTTTCTCTCCTTTTGACTAGTAGGTAATAGCATACACACCCGTGATGAATCCCTTCCTTAACCCTATCCTTTCACTTTCACTCATTTGCGTGATCTATGTAACTTCCTATGAAAAAACAATGAATTTCCGAAGATATGTTATGTTTTATATTTATGTTTGACAGGAGAACACGCTCATGCAACGCGTGAGGGTATCTGGGTACTTGTCTCTAGTCAACAACAGTGAAGTTGCAGTATGAATAAGGAATAGAAAATCAAGAGAACAGACCAATGATAAGGTTAAGGTTTCTTAACATGCGCACACTCTCTTCCGTAACGAACCCAAACGGTATTTAAACTGCGCACACAGGCATTCTTCACGTTTTACCATTCTCTCTCCATTTTTTTTTTGATTTGCCTTTTTCTGACTCTTGGCTCCTAAATTGGGACGAAAAGTCGAAGCTTCGAAGAAACCGAACCATCCATAGCTGACTCCGCAATCTTTCGTCGATTTCACACTTTATTTCTCTGAATTCTCCGCTATGCGATTTGGGGAGGAGGTTTTGCGTGTGGTTGAGCGTGGCTTTTTTCGCAGTTTGAGGAACCGGGATTAGGGTTTTTGCGGCGGTGTCATGGCGGATGATGTTGTGGACTTTTCGAAACTGTTCGATGGTGATGATGACGACGGTGACATGTTTTATATAGATATGAACACCGTTCAGAAGGTTCTTGATGAAGACGATAATTGTGATTTTCTGGAGGTAGGGTTTTTTTTCCTCTTGCGGAACAGAGAATGCTGTGCTGTGTGTGCGTGACTGTGTGAGTGAGGTTACTGTGAAAACCGAATTAGTTATTGAATCATGACAAACGAAGTATCCTGTGATAGAAGAGTTGAAGCTTCTGTGCAGTGACAAAGTCATTTCTGTCATTCGATCTCAGAAGATTTATTTATTTTACTTTGTTGAATTGATGATGTAATCTGCTCAGAACTGGAAGGCTTGTTGTTTAAATTTGTTTAACCAGTAATAATTAATTTTCTTTAGGTAACTATTGTTTAATTTGACACTGTATTTGATTATTTATTCTCTAGTTCATCGAAAGTAAGAAGTTTATGGCATGGTTATTAACATGACAAATTTGTGCTCGAAAAACATGGGATTTGTGTGCCTAGGAATGATTTTTGTAAAAGAAAAAAACGGAAGGTCAATTCATGCAAGGAGTGTGGTAAGTAGCTTTGAAGTGATTCTTAGAAAAAAATTTCTAGCACACGTTATTATTTATTTAGTTTTTGAAGTTCATTTCTTCTGTATCTTGAATTCATATTCACTTGACAATGGGAAATGCCAGTGACGTGTCATCTGTGCCTGCGTCACTTAGTTCCACTTAAAGTGTGAAGGTCTGCCCTCCAATCCTCCGAAAAACCCTTTCTTACATTTTAAAAATGATAACTAACCAATGGAATTATCGTTGCTAGTGAAAAATGTGTCATTTTGTCTTGGACTTGGGGGTCATGCATATGTTATGCTGTTAAGTTCGACATTTTGGATACTAAGGCATATTTCTTCTGTATTGTTCTGTTAATAAGATAAAGAGTTGTAAATTATTTTAAGGCTTTCATTTTTTAAATTTCTTACTAAAACAATGAAGGGTATTTAGTTTTGTTACTGTGTTGCTATGCTGTTTTTCTGATAGTGTGATTCATATAACTGACTTCACTTAGTGGGATAAGGCTTTGTTGTTGTTGTTTTCATATTGAGGAGTGGGGTTGTGTTTTAGTTCTAATGAAGATAAAGATAGAAGTTTGGCGTTCTGCTTGGAATTTGATGAAGCTGTGTTGTCTGTCACTATATATATACACAAAAGTAACTGGGCATATTTTGCATTTCAAGCTTTTTACTTGAAAACAAAATTGAAACAGTCATCTAATTTTTTCAGTTGCCTCCTTGCCTTTGCATGTTTGATATTATCCTTATACCTTTTTATGTTAATGTCCTACCAGAATTTTCCCGATGATTCTTCTTCAAAAAATGCTTCACCCAGTGAATCTGGAACTCATGACTCATTTCAGATACAAAATGGTATGTAGATATCTATGTTTTTTCGTGTTATATGACTTATTTATTTTGGTTGCAATTGGCTGTCAATGAGGAGAACTGGACATTATGGTTCTTGAGTTAATTATGAATCATGGATGTAAAATCAAATTCCTGATATTATGTCTTGCTTTGGATTCATTCCTTTTCATTTTCATTAGGGTCTCAAGTGTTGGAAGAACAACAATTTTCTAGGTTGGGCTTTGCAGATTCAGTCACGAGTTGTTCTCCGTTCTGCTCAGATGCCTCAGATTCTGGTGTCAGAGGTTCAGTTGGTGTATCTGATTCTGTAGCAAATTCTTGGCTTGATATTGAACTTGAAAACGAGGGACCTCAATCTCAGGCTTGCTCCTCTCCAAATGCATTTCCTGGTAATCTCAGTAACTCCCTCTCCCCAGGTGAAAGTGATGAAGTTTTCTGCATCGAGAGGAACAGAGTCTCTAAACACGAGGTACCTGCTTGCAGTGTGGAATCAAGTTTCCCTGAGGCACAGTCAAGAAATATATCAATTTATGGAGATAATTTGAATCCAAGTCAGTGGAAAGGTGAAAATGAGATCCAATTCAAGCATTTCCGAGAGGATGTTGAATTTGAAAGTATGTGAAATCTTCACTTGGATACGGTTGTGAAGAATCTCAAAATTTTACTTTAGACCATTGTATATTTGAAAATTGGGCAACAATCTGATTCTATTTTTTACTTGTAGATACTTCAATCAGTTCTATCGTTGACAATGATGATATAAATATCGAAGGTTATGTTGAAGACACCACTGGAGGAGTTTCTGGGCAACAGGAAAATGATTCGTGTACATCTTTTGAAGCATTTATGGATGCTGATAGATTTTTACATGTTGCAACTTCACCTGATTCTACTATTGGTCAAGGTTCCCATGGTTCCAGTGATTTCATTGACTACCATGGATCTTCAACTTATTACGAGGGAATGCATAGTGGACCCTTTGTTGCTGACTCTTCTCTTGGTAGTTTGCCAAATGGTTTTTGCTCTCAATTGCCAAATGACGAAATGATGAATAACATGAAGGCCAAAAGTGTGGAGTTAAATGCTGATATTACATGTATGAACAGTGGCATGCCCTCAAACACTACTGGGTGGACGTCTTTTCAAGATTTGACTGATAATGTTTATCCATCTTTTCATTCTAGGAAAGTTAATTTTGATGACCTGCCATCACTGTCTCTTTCAGCTTGTGATTCATACGTACCATATGGAGACCATTACCAGGATGCTAAGTTCAATGTAGATCAATCCGTGAGACAAACACCTGGTATTTTTTCTTCTGTAGGGTCTCAGGCTTACCAATTTTATGAGAATGAGGATAATTATGCAGTTATATCTGGGATATCCAATCAATATCAAGATAGCAATGGTAGAATTGCTAGTTTTCAAGAAAATGTGGACAATTTGAATTTACAAGCTGCAAATATATCTTGGCCCCATGCCCAGGCACTAATTACCAGTGAGAAACAGTTTGGTTGTGTTAAGAGAGAAGGAGGGGTTCGCCATAAACTTGCTGACTCTCATCTTTCAAAAGGAAAAATTCAGAATTTCATTGTCGAGGAAGACCCTGATGTTTGCATTATTGAAGACATCAGTCATCCTGCTCCGACAAGTCGATCTACAATCATTGGGAATTCCTCTAACATTTCTCAATCTGCTAGATATGCTGATTCTCAGTCTTACATGGTTGGAAGTACTAGGCTGAAGGCATGTGATGAGCGTAATATATTAAGGGTTGCATTGCAGGTTGACTTCTTTATTTTATGGTTTTTATCCTTTGTATCTGTTGGCAGATATGAAAATATTCTTCTGCCACTGCACTTAACTCTTCAGTGGTTTATTGTAGGATCTATCTCAGCCAAAGTCAGAAGTTAGTCTACCAGAAGGGTTGTTGGCAGTTCCTCTTTTAAGGCATCAGGTTACTTTTCTTTTCCAATATTTTAGAAATAGATAACTTCTATGACTTATTCAGTGAATGAATGAATGAATCATATCAGTAGTTATCGTATGTCACGCACTCACACTTGAACACCTTCTCATTGTCTTTAAAGATGTGAAATGTCAAAGGCACCATTATCCTAAAGTTCACTGTCATGTATTTTGGTTCATTTCCTTGACAAATTGTTCTAATAATTATTTCCTCTGACAATAAAAAGAATTCAACTTTCCTCAGGGATAAGATTGTTGAGACTAGAAATCATAGATTCATGTGACAAACAACGTAGTGATGCCTTGTCACTCATTTTTACTAGAAAAAGTGTGTATTCTTTGAAAATTATGTCTTGTTGGATCATACAGGACAAGAACTCCTGTTCACTCTTCATGTGTCTAATTCTGATTGCCAACTCGATCCTTTGTAAACTCAATCCTATTTTTCCTGAGATGTTCTGATAACTTGCTTTGTATATATAATTGGGACATTGAAGATTCCAACTAATTGTGGTTGTCCTGGTTAGAGAATTGCTTTATCATGGATGGTTCAAAAGGAAGCATCAAGTTTATATTGCTCAGGAGGAATTCTTGCAGATGATCAGGTTAGTTGTCTGCATTATTAATATGAGATTATAAGTAATTGATTAGATGTGATTTTCTTAGCCTTAGTGAGTTAAAGTCTTTTTTCTTGTAGGGACTTGGAAAAACAGTATCAACTATAGCATTAATATTAAAGGAAAGACCTCCATTACTTAATGGGGGCACCAATGCCCACAAAAGTGAATTGGATTCTCTGAATCTGGATGTGGATGATGATGTGCTTCCTCAGAACGGTAGAGTAAAGGAAGAATCCAATATTTGTGAGGATAAGTCGAATAGAAATCCAATGAAGAGTATGAATTTGCTAAACCAAGCAAAGGGAAGGCCATCTGCCGGGACCCTTATTGTTTGTCCCACTAGTGTCCTACGTCAATGGGCAGAGGAGTTGCGTAGCAAAGTAACTAGCCAAACAAATCTCTCTGTGCTAGTATACCATGGAAGCAATCGGACAAAAGATCCTTATGAGGTTGCAAAGTATGATGTTGTTCTAACAACTTATTCCATTGTCAGCATGGAGGTTCCTAAGCAGCCTTCAGCTGACAAAGATGATGAGGAAAAAGGAAATGTTGAAGATCATGCTGTACCGAGTAGGAAAAGAAAAAGTCCCTCTAATTCTAGTAAAAATGGCAAGAAGAGATCAGATGGAACAGTTCTTGAAACTAATGCTCGCCCGCTTGCAAAGGTGGCATGGTTTAGGGTTGTCTTGGATGAGGCACAAAGTATAAAGAATCACAAAACTCAAGTTGCAAGGGCCTGTTGGGGTCTTCGTGCAAAGCGAAGATGGTGTTTGTCGGGGACTCCTATCCAGAATGCAATTGATGATCTCTACAGTTACTTCAGATTTCTACGATATGACCCTTATGATGTCTATATATCATTTTGTTCTAAAATTAAGAATCCAATAAGCAGAAATCCAGCAAACGGATATAGAAAGCTACAAGCTGTCTTGAAGACTATAATGTTACGCCGAACCAAAGGTGAGATTTGATTAATTTGAATGCATGAAGTTTGCGTCAACAAAAGAGTAGGCTATAATTATTAGTTATTTCCTAGTTTGCCATCTTATTCAACCATAACAATTAATAAAGTTGATTATCAGATTTTGTGTATACAGTTTTTTTCGAAATTATATATCCATTTCCTTTTTCTCAAGATATAAAATTATCATTTCAATTTTGTATGCTTTATTACATGGATATAATTTTAGGCATTGGATAGAATTAGATAATTTTTCATTTTATAGTTTCCCTTTCCTGTCTTGTTAGTAGCCAGTGCATTGTTCGTGAGCTCATTCCTCTAAGCAATCAGTAGTTGTTCTGATTTCAAATTTGCCAGCGTAACCATGCGGTACTATTTTTCTTCAGGTACACTTCTTGACGGGGAACCTATTATTTCCTTGCCACCTAAATATATAGAGCTGAAAAAGGTTGATTTTTCAACTGAGGAACGTGATTTCTATTACAAACTAGAGGCTGATTCACGTGCACAGTTCCAGGTATGGTCTTTCCTTTAGATGGTAATCTTTATGTGACTTGCAATATTTTGTTTAGTTGAGCCTTTTTTCCAACCCAAATCTTGGTAAGCCATATTTGAAATCCACTATTTACATGTGTGTGATGTGATGTCATGTCAGGAATATGCTGATGCTGGAACTGTCAAGCAAAATTATGTCAACATTTTGCTGATGCTCCTGCGCCTTAGACAAGCTTGTGATCACCCTTTGCTTGTCAAGCGATACAATTCAAACTCTCTATGGAGATATTCGGTTGAGATGGCAAAGACACTTCCTCAGGAAAAACAAATCTCTCTTCTGCAATGTTTAGAGGCTTCTTTGGCCCTCTGTAGCATTTGTAATGTATGTATTGACCATCCTTTGGTATTTAAAAATTTGGATTTGTCTGACTGCACATCTGTGTGTACTGGTTATTTGTTTGCTTGAATCTAAACTGGTTAGCTGTAGTTGTATATTAGTTGTTAGGGTCGTAGACTTATAGATTGTGCTTGGAAGGGGTTAGAGCAGCTTTAAAAGTAAACTCGAGTGAAGTAAAAGTGAATGGAGTGGAAAAGGTTTTGTTTAATCGTATAACTAATTTCCTTGCAGAAAGAGGGGAAGGGTGATTGGGAATTATTTTTATCATCCTTGCTCTTGACTTGAGGTTAAAGGACTTGTATTATTGTTGCATGCGTGTATCATCCACATTAAGTATATTTTTTGCCACAGTATATGTCCTCCCCAACTCCTCGGACGTGTCTTTCCTAATACTTGTTTTCTGGACAGGATCCTCCGGAAGATGCGTTTGTTTCAGTTTGTGGCCATGTTTTCTGTAACCAATGCATATGTGAACATCTTACTGGTGATGACAACCAGTGCCCTGCTGCAAATTGCAAAATTCGACTGAGCACATCTAGGGTATTCTCAAAAGCCACTCTGAACAGTTGTCTTTCTGACCAGGGTTGTGATAATTCACCTGGTTGCCCTGCTTCTGAAGTGGAAGAATTTGAGCCTTGGTCTCAAAGTCAGCCATATGAATCTTCAAAAATAAAGGCTGCACTTGAGGTTTTGAAATCACTGCGTAAGCCACAGTCCTATACATCAAAAAGCACTTCTGGGAATAGCACTTTGAGTGAAGATAATGATTGCCCTGGGAACCCCTCGGATGCTGACAATGGGAAATCCTCATTAAATTCTCATGAGTGTCAAAATTTGTCTGATGAGAATAGATACCATAGTGATTCAGTTACTGTCGTAGGGGAGAAAGCTATAGTGTTTTCTCAGTGGACGAGGATGCTAGATTTGCTTGAAGCGTGTCTCAAGAAATCTTCGATTAATTATAGAAGGCTTGATGGAACAATGTCAGTTGTTTCAAGAGATAAAGCTGTTAAAGATTTTAACACTCTTCCCGAGGTTAGTCAAGTTGCAGATCCGTTAAAGTCATGATTGAATTTCTTGTTCCCACGCCATAATATGGCAGCCAGATATATTGAATGATAAGGTTTGACGTGTTGCGTTGTAGGTATCAGTTATAATTATGTCTTTGAAGGCTGCCAGTCTTGGTCTAAACATGGTGGTAGCTTGCCATGTTCTTATGCTAGATTTATGGTGGAATCCTACAACTGAAGACCAAGCAATAGATAGAGCACATCGAATTGGGCAAACTCGTCCTGTGACTGTCTTGAGATTAACTGTGAAAGATACAGTTGAAGATCGAATTTTAGCTCTGCAGGTAATTTTTTGTGCCATAGTACGTTGCTTTTAGTAATTCTGCGTTGTGTTCTATGATCTGGTTTATACTGTTCTAGTTAGCACCTAAGTGAAATTGTGTTTATAAGGTTAGTTTTTTAAGCTAGAATGATTTGTTGTGGGGGGAAGTTAGTGTTTTAAATGATGTTCCTGGCAGGAGATCAGAATGCTTCTGAACAGTCAGTCAATGACGCCTACCCTTTTTTTTTTTTGGTTTTTTGGGTTGAAATGCTTAAAATATATCATGTGTGTGAATAATAATTATTTGAGCTGAATAATGTGTTGTCTTTTGCCTAACTACGATTCTTAGTTGAAGCCAGTCTATCTTGGCATATCTTTGAGTCATGTGACATGCCGTCTGACAACTGTTTTTGTTTATGTGTCCTGATTTACTAGGCATAAAATGCTTATTCATTGCACAACAATTAGATTACAGTGTTATGAAGAAAGTGTAAAATGTAGTGATTGCTCATACGAAAAATGTCTGACATGTTGTTGCAGCAAAAGAAGAGAACGATGGTTGCATCTGCCTTTGGGGAGGATGGAAGTGGTGATCGTCAGAGTCGACTCACTGTGGATGATTTAAAATATTTGTTCATGATGTGATTAGACGTACATATTTACAGATATAGTCAACATTTTTTGGATTAGTGATTTTTTACCTGGGGTGGGGTGGGTGGATGGTATCATCTTCGGTTTCTTTCTGCTGACTGCTGAAGAAACCAGAAACAACACATTTTCTAACAAAGGATTGGATTGAAGTAGTAACGAGGTCGGTATTAACGCATGACTTGAAGATTATATGAAATGTTTATGTTTAGAATGAGATATTTCATTCTTTGAACTGGAAATTTTAGTTAAATCTCGCATCTTCGTAGGATGTAGAGAGCAGAAGCATATATATATAGCAACATAGAAAGATTTCATGGATTGTTTCTTTTCCTTGTAAATTATATAGAAATTTTCACTCCAGTTTGTGAGTCCAATGTCTAAGGTTATACTCGATACTAAGTGTAATTTTAAATTCAAGAGTAGTATTAAAACACCGTCTTTATTGATTAGAAATTATTATAATCTACACAATTAAAACATAGTGATTAAAATAAGTTGTGGTGTTTATAAATATTTTTGTTTCTATTAATTTTGAGTCGATAACAGAGAATCCATTCAAAACTGTGTTGGAATGTGCATTCGTAACAATAGAAGAAAAAACTCTATGGGCACATGTATTTAAATTTAATCCATAATACATGTCTTGCTCCATGTACACTTTACGATTACCTGGAACTGGAAATTTACTGAATAATCTGAGTGGTTTTTGTAAAGCTATGTTTTGTCAAATGATCATGTTGATCTAATTTTTCTGGTTAGTGGAGTTTCGTATAATTAATTTGACATCATAAATGTTAAAGAATAAACAAAACTAGTGCAGATTTGAAAATCTGTTGATATAAACAAAAACGAAAAAGTAAAACAAAATTAGTTACCATTTTTGGTTTTCTTCACATATAAAACTAGCATCCTTCCGTTTTGGTGAATTTGTAGAGTAGTTTTTGAAGAAGAACGGTTATGTTTTTAAAAGTTCTCCCTTAGTTAGTTCTAAGAACTCTCTAATCCTAAACAAACCAAATTAACCAAACAATACTAAAAGTCTGAGTTTCTTTGGCTGCCATCTTGCAGAGCTGCAACATGCTGCAATCAAAAGGGTCGACTCGAGGATTAAATAAAGGTACATGTATTTATCATAAATAATATGATGTATATGCATAAGCAACATTAATCTATAAAAAGTAATTGAATAAATGGATTATTTTACTACAACTATGCTTCCCATTTTGTGATTTGTTTCTTCGTGAAAAGTTATATTAATAATTGAAAAATCCTTAATTAAAAATTACATTTATATGAACACATAATAAATTATAATTGTAAATTGTATGATATAAATAAGAAAACCCCAATTTAAGTATCTATAAAAGTATTAACCTAAATTGGTTACTTTAATAAATTGTTTTACATCCTAAAATTCTCAAATTATTACCATTTAAATAAAAAATCATAATAAAATACCGAAAGTCAAAGTTTGCTTCATATACATGTGTCACATGGCATTACCTTTAAATGTTTAAATTTTTTTTTTTGTTTTCAGAAAACTACTGGTAAGGTTAGCTATGTATCAGAGCCACTAATAACAAAAACCAGACTTTTGTTTATGATTTGCCCATACAGAAACTTTTAAACATTTGGTGAAGGGAACAAATTTCTTGCATTCACATTCATAAATTAGAATTGATGGATGAAATGGAGAGTACAGTTCACATTCGGAATACATCCTTGTTGTCAGTGCCATGAATTCTGTACATAATTTTGTTTCGTTTGGGAGAAAAAGAAACCAATGCACAATCACAGATAACAAAACGGAACCTTGAAATGAAACCTTCATCATCATTGAAGTCTTGTTTCCCCACCAGACCTAGCGAGCAGCCAGGACAGAACATCGTTTCTGACAATCTCAACATTTTCATCGGTCTCTCCGAAGAGCAAGGAATGCATCATGCCGTCGTAGACCTTGATGGTCTTATCGAGGGTCCTGGCTTCGCGGTAAAGCTCCCTACTGACATCAGGGTCGGTGACAGCGTCGGCGCTGCCGTGCAAGACAATGAAAGGAAGGTTGACATCAGAGAGGCTCCGATTGAGGAAGTCGGTGACTCTTAAAAGTTCGACGACGGTGCCCAACCTGGGCTTGCCGCGATACCTCAAAGGGTTCATGTTGGCGATGAGTTTCTTGCGGGGAACCTTGACGGACTTGAAGAGGAGATCGGGGGTGGGGACGATGGGGAGAGTGGGGAAGAATCTGGCGAGGAAAGTGAGGATCTGGGGAATGGGCCATCTGGGTCTGACGGCGTCGGAGATTTTGCACATGGGGGCGACTAAAACGGCGCCGTTGAAGGGTTCTGGGGAGAGGAAGTGGATGAGGAGGCAGATGGCGGCGCCCATGGACTCGCCGAAGAGGAAAGAGGGGAGGTTTTGGAATTGGGGGTTTTGTTGTTTGATGGAGTTGAAGAAGGAGAGGCAATCGTGTGCGACGAGGTTTACGGAGGGGACGAAGGCTTTGAGGCCTTCGGAGTGGCCGTGGCCTTGGAGGTCGACGGCGAAGCAGGCGAATCCCGATTGGGCCAGGAAGATGGGGGTCGCTTGGAAGGTCCAGGAGATGTCGTTGCCGTAGCCGTGGACCATGAAGACGACGGCGCGTGGGGTGATGGTGGGGTTTGGGAGCCATGACCTTGTGAAGAGCTTGAGGCCACGCGCCGTCCTGAACTCCGATTTGGTGCCTCTGATTCCTTGGTGGTTGTAGTAGTCTTGTTCTGGGGTGAAGCCCCAATAGTGAGGGTAGGATTGCACAAGCTTTTCCTCTTCTTCTCCCATTCTTCTCTTCTCACACAATTATGAGTGAAGTCTCCAAACTGCTTTGGATTACTTATTTGTTGTCAAAGACTTGTGCTTTAGTGCTTAACCCTTTTTAACTTCTTGCACCTCACAATTCTTAAGTCTACTTCATAAAGAGTAATGATACTTGGACATTTATTATAGGTTTGATGAGTAACGATATTTGACATTTATTATAGGATTGATTTATTTTATTTTATTTTGTTCAATAATATTGTTCCTTTTTTTTTTTAATTTCAATTTGATTTTAAATTTTGAAAAAAAGATAATGTCATTTGATATTCTTTTAATTTTTTAAAATAAATCAAAGATTTTTTATTAAAATTAAAATTATTAATAAAAATAATTTGTTTTGTTAGTGTAATTTACATAATTTTAATGTCAATTTTAATAAAAAAGCACTTGATCCACCTAAAAAGATATAACAAAAAAAATTAAATTATTTTAATTTCTTAAAAATTGAGACCTGAGATTAGAAAGAATGAGAGGACTAACTTCGTATTTTTAAATAAATAAAAGAAAAATAATTAAACCTATATTATATTTATAGAACATCACATTACAAGATAAAATAGTTATAAAAAAGTGATTTTTTTTTATTTCTTATAAGAAAAAGGTGAAAAGCAATACAAATAGTATCAAATAAACTTAAAACGTGTCAAAATATCGTTACTCTTCTATAATAAGAGAAAAAGATTAAAACATCTTTCGTCACAATACCACCCTAACATAGCTGTTATTGCCACCATCGTCACTGTGCTGTAGACGAAAAACAAGAGTGGGAGAACGCTGCAAAAGAAGAAAAGTAAAGAATGCGAAGAAAAACTCATTGCAAAATGGTCTTTTCAAAACATGTGTTCTGAAAAGCTATTTTCTTATCACATTTCATGTAGGATGTTCCAAAAACATTCATTTTGAAAGGCATTATATAAGTTTTGATTTTTTTTTTTAAATTCTATTTGAGAAAATTTATTCAAATACACCTTTTGGAAATTGTAAAAAAACAAATCATATTCCAGAATTTTTGTTTCTGAAATTTAGTTTTGAAAATGTTATTCTGAAAATTTTGAAAAGCTTGTTCTTGAAAGTTTCCAAAATATATAATCAGGAAGTCACTTTCTTGAAGGACAAAATAGTCATTTTGAAAATTTGAGGTGATGTGCAAAGAAAATGTGGGCTGTAGGAAGTAAAAGTCTATCAATTATTAGTTATGTTCGAAGGTCCAATTCCCATATATTTGACGGTAGAAATATAGCTGTGTAAGATATGAGTATATGGAATATTGGAATAAAATTCTAATAAGCTGAACCACTTAGATTATAATCTTCTAATGACTAGAAAAAGAAATATATAATTAGAATTTATCTTTTAATTTTTAAAATTAATAAGAGAAACCTATACAACATTTTAAGAGTTGAAGTACTATATTATAACAATTTTCAATAAATAAATCTTGAATTATCACGATACGAATAAGTGGGTTTCAATGCTTTAGTTTAGATTTTTCTAAAACTTTTACCGGAATATTTTAGGATTTCATGAAATATATTCTAACATTCTTATTTTTAGGGTTTTAGGTATAATGGAAGTAGAAAAATAGGTTCAACCACTATAGATCTTTGATTCATACAAAGGTTAATTTTGAACTCTCATCATATCAAAACATCTTCAAAATCGTTCTCAATATAGTTTCAATTATCATCATTATTATTGTAATTGCATCTCTTGTCCCACATTCCATACATCACCATCACCTTTAACTTAGTACTCACAACCCTTTCTTAATCTTGAGATATATCAAACATCGGTTAATGTTCAAACCATATCATCATGTATGGGCATCTCAACAATGTCCATACCAATCATTTTACACGAGACATTATTATCCATAAGTACATTAAAAAATATGTGTGGCATTATTGTAATTACCGTGTGTGTCATTTTGCACAAGCATGTGTGTAATTTTTGCATGAGGCATTATTGTCCATAAGTACATTACCAAATATGTGTGACATATTATTGTAATTTTCGTGTATGTAATTTTTGTACGAGGTATTATTCTCCATAAGTACATTACCATATATGTGTGACATTACCTTAATTATCGTGTGTGTGGGTGTGTGTGCGCGTGTGGGGTGGATTTTAATGTGTGGGGGGTGGGTGGGTGGGTGGGTGTGTGTGTGTGGGTGTGGGTGTGGGTGTGGGTGCATGGGTGTTGGTGTGTGGGGGTGGATCAATGAGGTGGGGAGGGTTAGGAGGACACATAATTTTTTTAATGTAATTGGATTAAACAGGACTATATCAATTTAGTTTTAAAGCTTGAGAATCAAAATGTATCGAAGTTTTAGAGATGAATTTCAATTTCATGAACTAAAAAAATATTTAACCCTTTAGTTTTTAGTGGGCATTGTTTTTATTTGTGTATTTTTGTCGTGGTACATAGTTGTTTGTGCCAACTATGCATGATGACCACCGGTTGTGTTATGTGATTAATTGTCAAAGTAGGAAATTGTAGGCGTGGTAAAAAATCCAATTTTATTGATCCAATCTATTTTTACTTCGATCCAATCCATTTAAGATCCATTTTATAAAAAATCATATAACTTTAAAATCCATTTTATTGGATCTGAATTTCAATTTGATTTATATTTTATATATTTTGTGGATTGGATATTCATTCTCTAAATCAAGATTTTTAAATTTTCAATCTAAATTTTTAATTTGGTTAGGCTGAAGGTCGAGATAGACTAACCTAAATTTGGTCGTATTTCGTCAAGTCGGAGCAACCCAATTTTGGCCTATTCGACGAACTCGATCCTGTATGAAATTTGGCAGAATTTAGTCACGTCAGCTCTAGTCAAAATTTGGCCCAGTCGGCTATAGACCAAATTTGGTTGTATTCGGCCTAATCGATCCTGACCCAAATTTTACCACATTAGGCTGAGTTGGTCCTAGACCAAATTTTGGTCGTATTCAACCTTGTCGGCTCCAACCAAAATTTGGTTGAATTCAGTCGAGTCGGCCCTGACAAAAATTTGGCTGAGTCGATTGTGGCCCAAATTGGCAGTATTCGTCCCAGTCAGCCCCACATGAAACTTGGCGGTTTTGGTTGAGCCAATCGCGAACAAAATTGACAGTATTCATCCAAGTCAGCCCCAGTCGAAATTCAATCGAATTAAGTCGAGTCGTTCTCAGTCAAAATTTGGTGGAGTCGGCTCTAACCCAAATTTGGCTGTATTCGGCCAAGTTGTCCCTAAACGAAATTTGGATGTATTTGACCGAGACCAAAATTTTGCAATATTCAGTTGGCTTGACTGAATTCAGTCGAGTCGACCCCAAAAAAAATTTGGCGGAGTCGGCCTAAGCCCAAATTTGGCCAAACGGTCCTGGCCCAAATTTGGCCGAATTTGGCCTAGTCAGCCCTAGACGAAATTTTGTTGTTCCAACCGAGTTGGTCGTGATAGAATTTGGTTGTATTTAGTTGATTCGGTCTCGAATGAATTCAGTCAAGTTGGCCCTTGTTGAAATTTGTCGTATTCGGTCAAGTTAGTCATGGACAAATTTTGGTCGTATTAGGCTAAGTCGACCCTGATTGAAATTCAGCTGAATTTAGTCAAGTCGATCTCAATCGAAATTTTGTCGAGTTAGCCCTAGCCCAAAGTTTGTCGTATTTGGCCACGTCGTGCCCAATTGAAATTCGGTCGTATGCGGCCAAATTTTACTGAGTCGGACCTGGCCGAAATTTGGACATATTTGGCCAAGTCGACCTCGACCGAAATTTGTTCGAATTTCGCCAAGTTGACCCCATCCAAAAAATTCGGCTGAATTTGAGCAAGTTTGCCCCAACCAAAATTCGGCCGTGTCGGACACGACTGAAAGTCAGCAGAGTCGGTCCCATGTTGAAATTCAACCGAGTTAGCTCCGACCAAAATTCTGTCAAATTTGATCGTGTCGGTCCTAAGGACACAAGTTTTAGAAAATTCAATTTAAATTTTTTTTATAAAAAATGGATTCTGGATTTTTAACTTGGTCCAAATTTTTGGATCTGAATTTAAATCTTGATCTAAACATTTGAATCTGAATTTTAAAATCATCCAAACTACTTCTACCGAAAAAATGAATTTGAATTAAAAATCGGATCCAATTTTTTGGATCTAAAATAGATATAAATTGGATCATTAAAAATTCAGTCCATGATCGCACTTATACATAGACTCACACGTTCATGTATCGAAGTTAGTTATTTTCTTAATGTTTGAAAAATATGATTCTTTTCCATGATACTACGAGTCTATGATCAACATAAAACCTATAATGAATGAAAGCACATGTGACAATCTCCTATCATGACCTTTAAAAATTGCAAACTAAAGCAATTACACGATTCAAACAAGTATCACGATCATGAAATTTTAAAAGAATCAGGTGATAGTCAACAACTTGAAATTTTAGAGGTCAATAGTTAAAATAGACTTACAGAACAAATGGACCCAATGTCCTAAGTAAAATTATTTTTCAAAATTATGAAATAAAATGATGAAACTTTTCTAAAAATATGCTAGGAAAATTAGTTTCTAAAAATATAGTTTCACAAGAAAATGTATAAAATATCGGTGAAGTGGAGGATTAAAGAGAAAACACGAAGTGCAAGTAAAATCCTCCCATGTATTAGTGATCGTGGCCCATATTACCAAACACAAAAAGCCCAACAAAAATTGTCACTCTTTTCTTTCACAGTCTTGCTATCATAATCAACAATTTACGTTACTTTTTTTTTTCCTTTTTTTTTTTCAGATGAATAAATTATTAAACTTTCCTTGGCAAGCACT
>Ga0214543_1003582_pt1 | contig 30029 bp, 13 predicted proteins | sample CNSS2metaG_FD_160094 | JGI IMG/M metagenome (GOLD analysis project Ga0214543, IMG submission 160094) | Root nodule microbial communities from cowpea collected in UCLA plant growth center, Los Angeles, California, USA - CNSS2 | ecosystem: Host-associated > Plants > Roots > Nodule | place: USA... | reverse complement strand
ATATATATATATATATATATATATATATATATATTGTTTGGTATTTTTGTTTTGAATCGAATTATAAAACTTAATCCCATCGAAGCCTTTACCATATAGTTTCTTAAATCAAATTAATTGTTTTCATTTGTGAATTTTACTACCTTCTTAGTTTTAAATTTATTTTATTTTCATTCATCAAAATGTTTCCTTGTTTGAAATTTCTTAGCCTTCGTTAGTAAATAAACATAATTTTCTCAAAACCACATTAGTCTCTTGAGAAACGGTACTTGAAGTTTTCACTTTATTACTTATGCGATTTGGTACACTTATCAATCTCGTAACAAAGATCATCCAGGCAATCAGTTGTTGCAAGATCATCAAAGTTTGTTACTTTTGAGATGGATGAAAGTGAAGCTAAGTGGTTGAAAAGCTTCTTAGAAAACATTCTACTAAGAATGAAACCAACCTCATCTGTATCAATGCATTATGTTTGCCAATCAACAATAACTACAACTAAAAACCAAAAATACAATGGAAAGAATGTACATATACAATTAAGACATAAGATAAAGTAGTTGGTAAAGAGTGGAACAATTTTCATGGATTATGTTAAGTCAGAACGAAATCTAACAAGACGAAACCCCTAAGGAGAGACATGATCTTAAAAACATTGAGGAGAATGATACTCAAACCACTTGCAAACAAACAAGTGATAAAAACCTGACCATTATGATTGGAGGTCCTATGCACAATGTTAATATGAATAAAAATAAGTCACTTATTAGTTTTGCTAGTACTAAAATTAATTTTAAATCAATTTTGTTTCTTTCTTTGGTCTGTGTGTGTGTGTGTGTGTGAAAGTGCTAGATGCTGCATTGTTAAGAAGGTAAACTTCGTAGTTAGAGTATATGGTATAAGAATTTTAGATTTTAACAAAGTTTAATGATTTTCACATCCTTTATGGGTGGTGTATGATCTACAACATACGCTTGATGAAATCACTTGTATGAATGTTGAGTGGGGCCACTTGCATGAGATCTTGGAAAGATCTCTAAAGCACTCATGAATATCAAGCTCACACTTGGTCTAAAAAGTGCAACACACGATAATAACAAGATTTATGGTGGTGTATTGTGATTGATAAACCGCTAACACAAACTAAGTATTTTTTGTTCATATAGCTTGTTATACAAACTACATTGTGTGTTAGGTCTCTCAATCTATAATTGGTTCATATAACTTGTTATACCAACTTTGATGCATTACAATTTATATAAGACCAAAGATTTTCTTCTTTCACTCTTTCTATCTCTTACCTTTTGTAATATGTGAGCAATGTTGTAAAACAGAGCATTATAAAAGGTTTTTCCCCTTTCACTAAAAAGAAATTTGCCATGCTTTTTACTTCAGTGCAATTTTCTCTACACTATATTTGTGATAGCAGCCATGACCTCTCGATTCCTCCACACATGGTATCGATCTTTAAGCAGAGTTCCATGAAAGTTGCTCCATGATTACTAGTGAAGTTCACTTATGGAAATTGTCCTCCTCTTTTGAGATTCCCTCTCCACCTAAACACTTTTCTTCTCCAAACAATGAAGTGCCTTGTGTCATCGATAGACTTCAACCACAAGTTGTTTCCTTATGCACCACATAGAACGTTGAGCTTCATTTATGGAATGTTGGAATTTTTGGTCCTATTCACCACCTATAAATACAGACTCATACACTCCTCCAAAACGCATATTCATTCAATTTTACCTCTTATCTTCACGTCTCTAGTCATGAATTATTTTCTCTTTAAAGTTTTCTTACTAGTTTTGAATTCCTTAAAAAGACTAACAAAAATTCACATTTTATCTTAAGAGCTTGCACAATTCATCGTAGATAAATTTTTAAGAACAATGATCATTCATGTCTCATAAGAAAACTCATTATTTACATTCTTGTCAATTTATACAAAAATTATATATTAGCTAATGATATTGCTTTCATAACTATATTTTTACATTCGTTTTAATGGAACATTATATAGGAAAGACAAAAAAATCAAATACTTCTTTAAGATCAAATTAGTTAATCTAATAAAAATATTCGTAACTAATTCTTTAAGATCAAATTAGTTAATCAAATAAAAATATTCGTAACTAATCGTGTTTATTGTATTTTGTATTAAACATTTACCATTAGATCAAATTAATAAACACTTGATCTATCCATTAGTATCTAAGTCCAAATCATGTCTTTGATTTATAATATAATAATAGCTGAGTAGGAGATTATTGAAGAAAAAATTATTATAAGGTAATAATTATCGGTATTTTTTTAAGAAAGTTATATTTATTATTTTTCCTATAAAAATAATCTCTCTATAGATTTACGGTTAGTCGAATACTTGAATTTTTTGTCTTATAAAAAATATTAGAAATAGACAATTCAGAGTATGGTTTATGTACTAATTATAATAAAAAAAAGTTGTTAATAATTTATTAAAGAAGTAGGTATTGAAAGAACTGAGTCACTCATTATAAACCTATGATACACAGATACGATACGTATATTGGATATGACACGCATATGATACGTTGATATGCTAATTTTGAAAATAATAAGACACGACACGACACATGATATATGCATATTGAAAAATATACAATATCTTTTAAAAACATACAAAATATATGATTATTCTTGTGTGAATCCAAATTAAAATCAAATGTGTTAAATATTTTCAACATAAAAATTTATAAATTATTGCATCATAAAAACATTATTGGTTTATATATCATATACTTCATTGATAAATATTGGTAAAGTATCCTGAAATATCAGATACGGATACATGTGAAACACGGATACGTGACATAAATTGAAGTATCATTACATAATAACTATAAATTCATTGCTTCTCTGCCTTCAATTTATTAATGATTAAACATACATTTTAAATAATGAAAAGTTAATTCTGAAACAGTTTACTTTAAATATATTTAATAATTTTGATAAAAATATATTTTTAACTTGTCACGTATCATAAAACATATTAATAAGCTTTATGTATGATCAAGGTGAAAAGTATGAAATATTTATTGTAAAATCCGTTTTTTTATTTTATTTATTTTAAGACATATGGGCTCATTTAAATGAAAAAGCGCAAGGTGCGCTCACTTTCTTTTTCTTTTCTTCAAAAACCTTTTCAATTTTTCCACTCTACCTTTCCTCTCAGTTTTCTATCAAATCACAAAAAGCTCACATCTCTTCTCTTCTTAAAACAGAAGCTGAGTTAGGGCCATTAGGGAGTTCATTACATAGTTAAGTGAACATCTTTCTTTTTGTGTAAGTCGAAAACTCCAAATCCTCGTCTCTTATCTTTTGTTTCTAGTTTGGAGTCTTGTGTAAAAGTCTCATTTTGTCTTCCTGTGTTTTTACGTTTCAGTTCTTTGGGTTGTTCTGGGTGTGGTGCTCATCTCCACTTAGGGCTTCCATCTTCGCAAGTTCGTTTTCAATTGTGAGGTAAGGGAAGCTACAGTTTTCTTTTAGATTTCGAAATAAATTGTTTATCTTGATATTTGATTGCATCTTGATGTGTTGGATTGATGAATGAAATTGGAGTTGTTGTGTTCTTTTTTTTTTGGGATTTTTTGTTTTTGCATGCTGAAATTAATGAAAACTCGCTATTTTAGTTTAAGCAAGATTAGTCTAGTTTAAGCAAGAATTTCTAGTTTAAGCGAGATTAGTCTAGCCCAAGCGAGAAAATCTAACTTAAGCGATAATAGCATAATTCAACTTTGCTCTCTGTTCGAATTTTAGCTTAAGCGAGAATTTCTATCTTAAGCGAGATCAGTCTCGCCCAAGTGAGATAAATCTAGCTTAAGCGATAATTGCTCAAGTTAATTCCTTATTTTAACTTGTGATTGACTGAGTTAATGTTAAAAGTATGATGTATGAAGCTATGCATGAATGATGTGACATTTTTTTAGACCTGTACTTGATGTGTTTAGCTTGGGATGCTAATTATTTTGAGATAACATGTGGAATCTTGATGATAAAAGATTTTCAAGAAAAATTCTAGGTGATGGTGTGGTTAGTGTATGCCTTGATATAAGAGATGTCTAGATAAGGAAGGTATTATGAACTCTAATAATGACTCACTCACGTAGAGTAGAGTGATTATGTGGTGAGAGTGACATGTGATCCTAGTCTTGGGAGGTGTTTGATCCTGAGGCATATTGGGATTAACCTTGTGACTGATTGGGTGATAACCTCTTGTGACTAGACTCTACAAAGTTTAGAAATCAATACAGGTGCATACTTTCTTAGAATTCTATATCAAGTGCATAATCCGGATAATCAAATCTAGAGTAAGTTGGGTGTTTAATTGAATATAATTTTGTGAGTTAATGTTTCTTTTGTCCATGTATGTACTTATTGGGTGATGTACCTATGCATTTATATTTATGTATGAATGTTTGAATACATTAACTTACCCTTCTATCTTTGTGTTATGTCTTGATTGACTTTCCTTTTTGCGATGATCATCATTATTGATAGGAGCAGATAAGTAAGCACCGACTGATCATGATTAGGTGGAAGGTGATGCTGCTGATAGTTAGATGTTCGATCTGTTCGAATCTTTGAGTACTCCTTTTAGGAAGACTTTCTTTATGTAGTGTTTAATGCTCTCTATACGAGCATTCTTTTGAAAAACTATGAAATATATTTTGAATGACAGTAATGTTATTATACTATACTCTCTTTCGATGCTCGTTTATAATGCTTGGTGTGCTATTTATTTAATAACATTTTCTTCTATTAATGGGATGTCGCATTTCTTAAAAAGAAATAAATGGTGGTGTTTTTTTATTAATTATAATCATTAATGCTCTTACATTTTATCTTCATCAATTTGTTTTATTTATAAATAATTTTTCTCATGTTTTGCTCGATTTTTTTCTGCCTTATACTAAATCGAAAACAATATATGATTAATTTAACACATTTTATATCTAAAATTATCTTTAGTTTATTGCTGCCATACATGGTTGATACACAACTACTATACTTAAAGCAGCATAATTAGCAGTAATAATAAATCTGAATCAAAGAATAGAGGAGCGTTGGATGAGAAAACACGTGAAAGTAACGAAACAGATTAGTTAAACTTTAAAATAAGGATGAGTGGGTGAAGGATTTGGTGCTGAGAATAGGTGCAGCTTTAAATAAGCTAATTTTGATTAGGATGGATCAATTCAGGTACCATTATTAAAATTCCCAACTGCTTTTTACTCTCTATTTTATTCCTCATTCTAAAATTAATTGAAATTTAGTTTCAGTAACATTACTTATGCAAAAATATTTATTCAAAATTAAATAAACTGTCATATCTAGCTGCAATAATATTAATAATAATAATAATAAATAATAATAATACAAGGCGACAACAAAGAAGCTGTCTAGCTTTTCACTTGGTAACATAATATCTATGTCCCAATTGCTTCTGCAGCTCTGAAACACTAACAACAAAACACTTCCAGACAAAACAGCGCCTCATAATATCCACACCTTCTTTTGTGTCACAAAATTTTAGTCTTTTTTTTTTGTGCTCTCAAATAGTGTGAAGAAAAACTCCAACCATTGCAGTTGGAAAACATCACAATTCACAAGCCCGGTAAGACCAATTAAAATCTTCCGCACCCTTCATGGTCATGCTTTGCATGATGATGCCTTTGGTCTATGGAAATTTGAATAGACATGGCCATAGTGATTTGAGAGTCAGAGATTGATTTTCTGTGCTTCCATAATAACAAAGTGCTTCTGGTTTTCAGTCTTCATCCTACAAAGTCTTAGATACTATTCAGTATTCAGTAACCAAAGAGATGCTTCTCTGAGAGCCTTTATCTAGTGGGATTCCTCACAGATATTGCCATAACTCAAAAAGGTTAAGCTCCTTCTCTATTATTTATTGTTCATAACATAATAGAAAAAATAATTCACAACTTTTTCTTGCTTGCTTCACCAGTAGTACACTTCTCTGACAACCATCCAAATTCTCTGTCCTCAACACTCAAGTAAGTAACCATCCAGTGCAAGGAGAAAGCTTTTCACACGTCCGAGATGTTTCACCTCTATTTTATTCAAAATTTTCAAGCTCATTTCTCCAAGCTTTTCAAGCGGCAGAGATAGATTCTTCAGCTGAAATCAAAAGGGTACAAGAATTCTGAGTTTAGCACTTGAATTGTTTGTGTTTATGACGAGGTCGACACAGATAATGGCTCTTCATCACCGCTTCTTGCTTGACTCCAATTCAAGCACGCCTGCACCAAGTAACGTGAATAGGACAAGAGAGGCTTTCACAGGTGATGCAAATTTTGACACCAATATGGTGATTATCTTGGCTGCGTTGCTTTGTGCGCTTATATGTGCTTTGGGACTCAACTCAATTGTGCGATGTGCTCTAAGATGTAGCCGCAGGTTTGCTTTCGAGACCCCAGAGGAGACTGCGGCACGTTTGGTGGCAAAAGGCTTAAAGAAGAGTGCATTGCATCAGATCCCTATAGTTGTTTATGGTTCAGGTAGTGTCGGTATTGCAGCCACAGATTGTCCTATTTGCCTTGGGGAGTTTCTGGATGGGGAGAAAGTAAGAGTGTTGCCGAAATGTAACCATGGATTCCATGTAAGGTGCATAGATACATGGCTCCTCTCACACTCCTCTTGTCCTAATTGCAGGCAATCTTTGCTTGACCAACCCACCATTTCTGGAGCTGTTGCTGCAGGAAACAATAACTATGCAGGGAATGCTTCAGGAGGACCGGGACATGTGTCTTTAGCCGTGGTTGTGGAAGAGATTGGTTAATTGCAAACTTAGTCCTCCACCAAGGAACGGGTGAATAAATGGAGACTAGTTCGTTTAATTTGGAACTTGTTTTTCATGTTTACTGTGCATCTGTGTAATACTATGAAAAATTGAAGATATTGGGGTAGATATTATGTGGGAATAGTGCATGTTTGGATCATGGTTTTAGATCTCAGTCAGTGTTTGTGCATGTTTTTCTGGCATGAAAAATAGTGCTGAATCTCAAATGCTTGTTGTCTGCAAATAGATTGAAAAACAAAATATGCACAATGGCATTGTCTCCAGAAAGCAGAAGAGAAAAAAATATTGTTAATGAATGACTAGCTCAAACTTGGATCCATGCATGGCATTGTCTCCAAAAAATCGCAGAGAAATAGAAAAATCTTGTTCAGTTTTACTTGCTTCCGTTCCTAAAGTCTTTCCTTATGATCTGAATAGAGCTACAGTGGGTTTCAAAAAATTAAATAAAGTAGTTAATGCATATTTAGTTCATGATCAGCATTTGGATTGTAGAACTAACTAAATATATAACTGAATCTTAATGGCTTGTGACTTGGCAATCAATGTCAGAAGACCATCAATCACACATCCCATGAAAGAACACTTATTTTCTCTGCATGTCAAACCAAACATGGATGCTCTTTTCCACTTCCATGTGACTGGCATATTCTTTTGTAAAGGGAAATTCACGCGGTCCAAAATATTTCAATCGAAATAACCTTAATTAGTAGAGAAGAACAACCTTAATAAGCACAAAGATTAACCATGTCCTGTATAAGCACCTCAAAAAGTAAGAGTTGGAAATCTGATTCCAAATCTAAATCGGAAACTTGTCAATAAGAAATAAGCATAAAAGAAGAAAGAACTTCTTTTAAATTACTATCTTTCCACGTCGGTGGCATGTGGCAGACTCTCTCCTGTCAATTATTATTCAAAGTTTTTGCATTGATAGATAGTTCTTACACCTTTTACAGTTACTATGCATCTGATATTTTGAAAAAGTTCGAAGTTTGTCTTCTGTCCATTTTAGTGTAGATCACAACACAAGGCATAAAGAGAAAACACCCCTTTTCGTTTTACTTTTCTTTTCTAGTGAAGCTTCCATACAGCAACATCCTTTGAAGTACAACATGCATTTGGTGAATCAGGATTCAAGAGCATGACAACCAAAATGCTGTCATGGTGATGCCATCAGAATTGATAATTTGAAACCTGTCTTTATTCTTTTATAGTACTCTTGTCAATCAACCAAAGCTTTATTTAAATTCTCTCATTTTTATCCACCGCTTATAGGCTGAAAGACTCGGGCATTTATCCCAATTCCCATGTGTAAATCTTTAGTATCCGATGACAAGTATCATGTCACTAGATCAGTGGGGCACATATTTTGCTCAAGTTCTCTGCTCTTCAACTTCAAGGTTGTAATTTGAAAATAAAAAGAGAATACTCATCTTGAGCATGGTTAGAGCAGAGGCTCCAATAGCAGTAACACTTAGCCTTGGAGAGAATGAAATAACAGGTTCACTATAACACTGTTTACTCTTTAAAACAGATTTTAGATGTGTAATTTTACACATTTTGTGTTTCTGTCTTCTGATACCATTTCATGATTATTCTATTGCTGAAGCAATTGACTTTATTACTGGGGTAGAAGGGAATGGTAGCTGAGATTTGATTAGAAATTGAACTTAAAAACTGAGCTGCAAGTAACTCAAGACCAGATTTGACCTGCTTCTACCAACCTAACTTATCTTTGAGATTATAGATTTATTATGTGCGCTCAGAAAATAGCTGAAGTAACTGTGCAAGGTTGGATCATTAGATGGTATTAGAGCTTCTCCTACCATTCACATGCCATCACCTTGAACTTTTCAGACATTAAGTTTATGAAAGTCTCTTGTTTATTTATGAGACAAACTAAATATCTGTTCAAGTAGTTGGAAAATTAAGTTTCTTTATATCAAATGAATGAGGTCAGAACTAGAAAACCTTTTATTGAACTTTAGAATTTATAGGTCCATCATAATGCCTACATGGCTACATGTGTTTGGTTAACCTATGGTCTACTCCAACATTAAAATCCTTATTGATTTTATCATAAAATATAAAACATAATGGGTAAACATTTTACCTACAGAAATATGTTGAGTGGAAAGAAAATGAGAAGAAAAGAGAATCATTGACTAAGTTAGTCATTACATAATGAAGAGTAGTTTTGCCCATTAATTTAGCCTCTCTTTTTTCTTTCCCTGTTTGATTTGAAGGGCAATTTGAGTACAAGAGCGTATAAAACCAGATAATCATGATTGTTGTTCTGTTCACAGAAATGGAATAATCTCTCTTTCTTCATGCCCTCTAAATAAATATCCTTTGTGGGCTACTTGGACCCACATTTTGAAAATAAAAATTCATCCCAGCACTACCCATGGATTGCAACCAATCAATGAGAAATTAAATAAGATACTCTGTAGCTTGAAATTAAAATTTCTTTGGGCATTAATCAAAGATAGACCACTCACCATGTTTTCTCTTCCCCTCCTTGAGTTTATTTTCTCCTCTTACTTTGTGTTTGGATTCAAATCCTGAACGTGCCAGTCACTGTTTTTCTGTATCAAATCACGTTTAACAAAAAGTAGAAACAGATAAGATAAAGGGTCCATGAAGCCATGTTTGGATTTGGAGCTTTACATATTGAAAAATAGAAACTGATATATTTTATAGTCTGTGTATTGGTGTGAGATGGACCTTAGTATTCCGCACTACATAAAGACGACATACTTTTTCTTTGTTAAGAGAACATAAATGTTCTGTTTTTTTTGTACCATGTAGTGTTTACGTGGCTCATTATCCAGGTCTGGTGGGGACTAATTAAAAGATGGTTTTTATAGCCGCATAAAAAAACTTCCAATATAATTTAGTTGGTGTATCCCAACAAACTTAAGAAAACCGGTGTTTTTTTTTTGTCAACAATAAAACGAAAGCAGTCAAATTAAAACATAATTATATTGAGGTTTAAGTTTCAAATATTTTTAAACTAAACGTGTTTTATAACAGGGATTATTTTTCATGTATTGTTCATATGAATTTTTTTGTATCATCAACGAATTAGAATTTATTGTATTGTAGATTTAATTTTAAATAATTGTTATAAAAGTCAAATATTTTGATATGCCTTATTAAAGTACAGTATATGTATTTTATATGTATCTTAATTAAATTTTATTTATAGGTTGTGTTCTTTTGAGAGTAATTACTCTTTAAAGGAGATTGAAAGCATTGATCTAAGGTATTTATTTGCATTATTTTGTATTGATTTGAGAGCGATGCAACGTGTCGATTTGAGATATTGGTCACCTAACATTATCTCGCTAGGTACGAGGTACGTGAGATTTGAGAGTGGTGATGTTTATTTTACTAAAATATCCTCATCCATTTATTTGAATAAACCAATGAAACTCTCTCATTTGGATAAAGAGCTTAGTGAACTAGACCTGATGAATGGAATGGATTCCATTTTAAATGAAATCTATTTTGTTTTTTGTGCAAAAGTCGTGGAATCGGGTCTGTTTCACTTGTATTGTGTTCTGTTTTGACCCATGGTTTCTTTTACCCTAATACCTTTTCAAATCAAATATATTATAATAATTATTTTATTCAATTAATAAATATTATTAATAAATTTATTCATGATGAAAAAATATAAAAAATTAATTACAAATTATCTAAATATCATTTCATATTACTTTTAACACCAAGGATAATTAGGTAATATAACTTTTTCATCTATTAAATTTAATTTTTGATTAGTCACATCAATCAAACCGTTCACAAACTTTAAAAAAATTTACTCTCAAATCTACTTTACTATCATTCTCAAATCCTCTCAAAAGAACAACATAAACTTCACCCTCAAATCAACCCAAATCAATCATCTCTCTCCTCCTGAAATCATTCCTCACAAAAAGAACACACCCTTATGCTATGTTCATTTGAGATAATTTATTGTTTTAAAGGAAATGGTAAGATGGAATAAGTGGTGATAAACACATTCGCTTGGCTTGATTCAAGAGTGAGTGAAAGCGAGTATTTGTGGGATGTTACACTTTTACAATCTCACCTATTATGAACATATTTAAGACAATTATCTAACTAAAGACCATTTACTCCTTGTACTTGCTTTATTCACGTGCGTGTAAATAAATAGAGAGTTGGATCCGATCCATCACGTGTGGAACCAATCCACTTAACAAGGGATCCAATCCTTATAACGTTGGAATCAATCCAATAGAGAAGGGATCTAATCCCATGTATGGTTGGAATGGATCTGGACATGAAAGGAAGGGGATTCGATCCTATTATTTGCAGATCCAATCCCTAATGCACTGGATCCAATCTTCAAACTCTAGAATTGATCCGCTTCGTGACAAAACATGGTTGTTTTATCTTGTTTGCAAGTTTTTTTACCATTGCAGTGGTAAAAAAAATTATCAAAATAAATATAACTCATACAATTATCAATTTATATTACTTATTATATAAAGGGCAAAATAGTAATCTATATATTACTTCTATTAAATTTTTTTTTTTAATATATCAAATCAATCAAATTAGTCACAAACTTTATAAGCCTTACTTTCAAATTTACTCACAATCACCTCTAAATCCCTTAAAAAAACAAAATACAATTCACTCTCAAATCTACTTAAACCCATCTACTCCCTCTCTCAAATTCATCAACTCAAGTGAACACGCCTTTAATCTTTATAATTTAACAATAGTAACTCGTCAATTTTATGTAAATCTACCATGTAATTCCCCAAAATCATCATTTTTAATAATAATTAAATCAAAATTTGTGACCTTATAATCCGAAAATAAAAAGTACTTGCAACATACCTTAAAAAATGTGTTATTCTAAAGTTTCATTAAATATACAAGAAATAAAAACAGTTCAAAAAAGTTTGTTCTGGGAAATTTGTTTCCGAAAACTCATTCCAAAAAACCTGTTGCTAAAATTTGGAAAGTTTGTCATGAAAGATTCTTGGTAATATGAAAGTCACAATTTAAATATATGATAAAAGAATAGAATACTTATTTTAAAAATCAAGGAGGTGTAATTAGTAATTATGGTGATGCTGGAAGAAAAACCCTTAAAAGTGTAGGATTTGAATGGCCTCCCGCTTGAGTTGGGTGTAATGAGCAACTGTAACCCAATTCAGTTTAAGCTGCTACATCACAATTTAGGCTACACTTGAGTCATTTCATAGTTGGAAGGTATTGTCTTAAATTTGTTCTTTTATAAATTAATTTACACAATTTTTTTATATTAATTTATTTTAAATTTTATTATCAAAACTTATTTTAGTTTATAAGAGAATCCATTTTAAAAAATATATAAAATACTTACTGATAAATTTTTGGATAGAAAACTTTTAATAAATACTAGAACTATTACTCAATCAAGTTTTAGATTATTTGTTTACTTCAAAATAAATCTGGACTCTAGAACCCTTCTGTGTGAAACCATGGTTATAAAGTTACGTTAGCATTTGTAAATGAAAAATGGATTGATTAAAAAAAAAAAAACCTACATTACATATGCTTGGCTATTAAATTGATTGGCAAGTACAGAAATCAAAATCTTTTTTACGTAGTTGAGCGTGTTAGAAAATTCTCTTAAAATATCAAAAAATTTATATACAGAGGTGAAAATTAAAATTTATTCATCTATAACCCACTAGTAAGATTTCTGTAACAGGTTCAATAACTTGTAAGGGTAGTGGTTGCAGATTTTGGTTTTTGGTAGTCTTAGAAAATACTGACCTTCAAAAGTAAAAACTCAAACTTGTAGTGTAGATGATGTTGATTTATTATGTGTTCTAACCAGATGAAATGAAGAATAATAAGCATACATAGAGCACTTAAAAATTTCACAGGATTAACATTATTCAGAAGTAGAGATCCTCAAACATTGTGTGAAGAAAAATCCAATTACTACAACTTAACAATACAAAACATTACTCCAAGATTAAGTTATGTTCACTTGGAGAGCTCCTGAGAAAAAGTGGCAGCCAGAGATTGAATGGTTGTGGAAGACACTGCCCTTGAGCCACCAAGGTACCATTTCTTGATGGCCTCCACCACATTGCCATTCTCTAACACAAACTTGGAGTCTTCTTTCCCCTCCAAAGATACCACAATCTGCATAACAATCAAGCCATTTTAACTAAAAGGTTAACTCAAATGTAATCAGCAACAAGTTGATAATGATGTTTTACCTCAGCAGTAGCAGAATCTGCTGGGAAATGGTATGTGATGACAGAGTGCTTCTTGAAGTACTTAGACTGGAAAAATTCAATGACTTTTTCCAAAGCCTCTTCTTCTTCTTCCTCATATTTGTCCTCAGCTGCCAACCTATCCCTCACAGCACTCTCAATCTGAACCCCATATTGTGCACCCTTTATCTCTTTGATCACCACAAGTCTAATAAACTTTTCAACCGGAGCTGTATATACAATATGTTTGATCATTCATTAGCCTTTATAATATTTACCTTAGAAACCACATTAACAACGTTATATGACAGCACCATTAAATCATATCCTTATTATGTCTATGATCAGATGACATCTTATTAAACTGATATTCAACAGAACTTTAGAAAACACTTACCAGAAATAAGAGCATCATAGAACTCATCATTCTCTTCCAGCTCCTTTGCCGGTTTTCCTTTGAACTGCTGCAAGTGACTTACTACTTCAGGCTCGAAATAGACCCCGATTGAGTAGAATTTCACATGGATAAAGTGGATCTCCATGTCGGTGATTCCTGATCAAAGAGGGAAATCAAGTTGAGTCTACTTGCTACTCATAAATGAATCAAATCATAGCCAACACTCCAGCACTTATATTGGTGTGGAACAAAGATTTTAAGTCTATGATCTTAGATCCCTTGCGGTATTAATTCTTAACTTGGATGAAAACATTTAAACATCAGAATTCAGAACACTATCAAATCTTAACCTCATCCCATCTTAAAAATCAAATTAAGAAAAATACTTCATAAGAGCATAGCAGAAACATAGGTGCAAGTAGAGGAAACAGGTAAACTAACTTACCATGACCCAGCAGAGACAGGGACTTTGCAGCAGTGATCTTAGAAGGATAAGAGATTTCATCAACCAACACCTGTTCTGTAGCCACTGAAATAAAATTCACAGAAGAAACAATATTTCTCTTAGACAAAAGCACAAACAGATTAAAATCAATAAACAACATTCAACAAATCATTGGGTGGAGGGAGAGAGATCTTACTAGTTAAATTTGATATTGGTGGAGTTGAAGAGTAGGAAGAGCTGAGATGAAGAAAGTGGTGTGGCAAAAAGGTTGAGTTAATTAGAGTGGATATTGAAGGCTATTTATTTAGACCCTCTCTTCTTCAGAAGTCTGAAAATAATGTGGTAGGTAGGTAGAGCCAAGTTGGTCTTACACCTGTGAGTTGGTCAATTGCTAACTTTCTATATTATTTAAGGTTGGCTATTCCCTTAAACCTTTTTATCCACCCATCACAAACAAATGAATAATATTTCATTTTTTGAAATATACATTCCATTTGCACAAGAGGGTTTCCAAAGAAATTAAACTGTAACATTTAAATGGTGTAAAAAAGAGTTTTTTATTTTCAAGAGATAAATATGATGAAAAATGGTTGACGGGTATATTTTTGCATTCAAAGTTGATGCCTTTGTTTGACTAGTTGAGAAGTTCTTAGGCCATCGATGGGGTAGGTGGCACGAGAGCCACCGTTCATCCTACCAACCCATCTATAAACAATTTTATTTTCTCCACCTTTTTTTGTACTCTTCTAACACATTTGCATTATGGGTCTAAAATGCAACTACTGCAGAGTCAAAGAACAACACCACTTAAACAAGTTGGGTTAGTACATGTATGTTACCTTTTATATGTCTCTGTTTTTAACATTTACGAAAGAGAAAAATAACTTGAAAGCCAGAAAAATATTGTAAAGGAAGTCATTGAATCTGTTAATAAAAAAATATGAATCATTGATGAAGTTGCTGAATAATTCACATTATGTAAATGGTGACAGAAAAAAAATTTGTTGTGATAAGTTCTTGAATCCAGTCATGTTCCCTGTCTTACCTAATTTCAGAAACGAATTATTGGTTGGACATGGGAAGAGGATGCTACTTTTAGATAACTACTTTTACATCTTGCTTTGGATGTAAAGATTGAAGTTTCTTAAATTTATATAAAAAAATTGAATTATTTTGAGTATATTTTAATGGAAAATTATGTTTTGACAATTATTTTTTAGGATATTCTTTTGCGACGGTGTTTGTACTTTTGTTTAAGTTCACCGAATGGGTTGGTACCTTCGTTGCAAATACAGGAATCTTCTTATTGCTTTTTGCATTATTACTCTTAATTTTTTGTGTAAGTTTTTATTAAGTAGTAGAACATATTCATAATGAATTTTAGGACCTTATTTCAAACTTTATTTTATATCATTAAAGACACTTCTTTTCGGAACTTTATTTTTTCAAATAAATAATAACTCATTAGTTTTATTTAAAAGATGTGATTTTGAAATAATAATTAGAAAAAAAATTACTGTTTGGTCCCTATCCCGCTTAATTAAAATGTTTGAAGTTGATCTCCGCTCTTACATTGTGTTCACGTTGAGAGAATTAATGTTCGAGGAGACGGATTGGTGAATGAATACCTCGTTCATTTTAAGGGATTTGCGTGTGAATGCGAGCACGAATACGCGTGATATCGAAAATCCACAATTCATTCACTGACCAAGAGATGTGCAGGTAAACAATATAGTATTTTTGTAATTTTACGAGAATAACCCTATTTTAGTTAGTTGGAGTATCTAAGATTTAGTTTGAAAATATGGCATACTAGATAAGATTAAGATTTAGTTTGGTTTGTTAATATTTGATTTGTAATTGGCTATATAATAGCCTATTCTCCGTCAATAAAAATACCACAGTAAGTTACGTTGCATATCCTATTAGTGTGTGAATTTTTCCAACAAAGTGGTATCAGAGCTTTATGCTCTGAGTACCGAGTGAAAAAAAAGAATGAGAGTGAAAAAGTGTGAAAAAGGAAGAAAGGAGTGCGCCTGAGTGAGAGATGGCTAAAGTTGTGAAATGGGTTGTCGTTGTAACATCCCGACAAGATATTACGGGTTTATATAATAAAAAATAATAATAATAATAATAATTAAAAGTCAATTAATGAAACCTCATTTCCCAAAACGCAGGAAATTTAAAACTTTATTTCATTTATAAAGTATCTCAAATTCACCTTATAAACTCAATTATAAAATAAATCCATGTTCATAAACCAAGGTTACAATCTGTAAAATCCATAATAAAACAACTCTATAAAATCTTCCTAGCTAGCCCCTGCTCCATCTCTTAGCCTCATCAAATCCACTTGCAACATCATCTGCTCTCGTGTACCGCATACACGATCATCGCCAAACACTCAAATAGGGTGAGTTAATATCAAACAAATAATGTATATAGAACATTTATATATATATATATATATATATATATATATATATATATATAAATACATATATACCAAAGGAATTCCATCCTTTGTTTTCACGCCACATGGTCACCACCATCTTAACCGTGTTCTACGTCTCCTAATAAGTATCTCAAGATGTCTTGTTGCCACACCTACCAGCCACAACTAGTAGAGCACGTGCGAAAAACCATGCTACAGATCACACACCGTAACACCAGGTGGAGTTCCCAATACGAATAATATTTGTAACGTCTCAAGACTACCAAACTCGTCATCTTATTAATAAGGAAGGCAATCTAACTGGACCCATCTGTGCACACCACAACGTGTACACTCACATCGGCAACACTCGCCAACTCGAGCCACAACTCAAGAGTTTCTCATGTTCATTCGCCATCTCGAGCCACAACTCAAAAGATGTCATTACGAGCCACAACTCAAGGAATTCACGTGCTTAACCCCTATCCCGAGCCACAACTCAAGGGATACGTTCCAAGCCACAACTCAAGGAACACCAGCAAGTCTGCCTTTGAATTACCATAGAAGCCTTGTAGATCACGCACCACAAAGCAAGCAACACATGATTTTGCTGCAGCAATACCGCTTGGCGCTACTCACGAGGCATCAGGCGCTTCCCACCTCTAGATCGCCTGGTGGGGGACACATACCGCCAGGCGCGTAGCGCCTCTAACAACACCAACGTTGCAGTCATCGTTTAGTGGGACCACCCTCATAACCAAGCAAACGTGTTCCAGGAGCCCATTGATATTGATGCTATTACCTGGTGGTGTCGAATTTACCGCCAGGCGCCACACCAGTACAACGACTAATATTGGTTTTGACATTCCAAATCCGTTGGCACACTCTCCATAGGCACCAAACACCGCATTGAACTTTACCAGGTTAACTAATTCCATATCCACTTGATTCACTTGTCACTAATCTCCTTATTACCATTTATATTCGTGAATCTAAGATTTCCAATAATGAAACTTATTTAACCTTCCATATTTGTCAATTCACAATATGCCACTGTTAGTTTTATGCCCTTGTTATCTGCTAATTACCCAATCATTAGCTAAGTCTCCATCATATATTATATGACATAACCATATTTATACCATTCTTCCAACTTGGCAATTCCAATTAGTTTTACAACTCACATTTGCTCTAGCAACATCTTATCATGAACAATACCACAATGTTTATACCACACTTATTTCCCACTTGCAGTGCAACTCCTAATGCACTACATTAACATTCTTTTCCCATCCCAATCATATAATTCCCACCTCTAACTACTACCTATCATCCCAGAGCTTCTATCCGATTACTACTTCCATTCCACAGGTAGCAAGAACCTGGCCCCCCAAAAGTCCAAAACCATTAGTAACTTCCACAACCATGTAGAACTCTAGGCCTCTGAGATGCCGCTAGGCGGTGCATGCAGTTTTAGGCAATTCCCCAGAATTTCTGCACTTGGAATATCCTCCTATAGTTTTCTTGGTACTTCCTTCTACCTATCCTCACTGTTTCGTACGTGAGCATGATCACGTAACACCAATGTTCAAACTTAACTATATCCAACATCGTTCCATTGTCAATTTACTATAATTATACTTTAATCATAAAAGTCCCCAATTTTTCCAACCTTAAAATTTGTTCATATCAAATGTTATCCAATTCACTTCCAATCATAAGCGAATTCAATTGTTTTAGTTTCCAATAGCCAACAACTGACAACTCACTCAGTTCCCAATTAAAAAATTAATCCCAAAACCAACAAAAAAAAAACATGAGAATCGAGACATACTACTCGCGTCGCCTGGCGGTTTGATCATCACCGCCAGACCCTTCATTCAAAAACCCAGAAACTTGGTTGGCATACATGTGTCGCCTGACGGTCAGGCTCGTACTGCCACGCGGTTCCTCATATGGAACCCAAAAACAGGCATAAATGGTATGGGTCGCCTGGCGGCTTTGAAGGTCCGTTAGGCGGTTTCTGGAAAATTTACATAAACGTGAAATTGCACAGTTTTAATCTAATTCAGACATCCAAATACTCAATCAATCATACAATTATTCACGCACATAAACATTAACGAGTAGAACTCCCCTAACTTGGTTCCTTTGCTTAAACTTGGAGATTTTTTAGAGTTCCTCCTTGATCACTATGCCGCCTAGCACTCCTTCTCAATTCAGTTCCTTGCTTCACTCAATCCTCACAATACACTCTCCTATTTCGTACTCCTCTCACTATGCAGCAATGGTAAGCACAAAAACCTTTCTTCTCACCCAAAATTTTCCTTTTAATGGCGCCTTAATGGTAGATTAATGCACTAAAACGAAAATTGCCATTAACTAAAGTTTAATTACCATTCAAGGTCCATTTAGTGGCTGCTTTCAGTGCCAAAACTAAGTTTTGCAAAAAGAAAGTTAATTTGATGCATAATCATTCAACCAATTCATGTTTCATGATAATTCATATAATTTTATGATTATATTATCACTCAACAGGATCAAGCATATTATTAAAAATAATAATAAATTAAATAACACACAATTGGCATACATAGGACTCAAACCCAAGTACTTTTTGCACAATAAAGTACTTTCAACCAATTGAGCTAATACTTTTCCACATCATACATGTCAAAATTAAATGTCATAAAGGCTCCTACTACCCGCATTTATTAATTAATTTCCACGGTTCTTATAGTCACAATTGACAAAGAAAACCAATTATGACAATTGGTGTCTACAGATGAAGACTCTTTTGGGATCCCAAGATATTTGGGATCTAGTGGAGACCGGGTACGAAGAACTTGTGGATGATGCAAATCAGACAACGACCCAGATTACCGTGCTGAAGAAGACGTGAGCGAGAGACAAGTCGGCTTTATATTTTTTGTACAATGTTGTGGACAAGTCAGGCTTCGAGAAGAATGAAAATGTTGTATCTTCAAAGGAAGCATTGGATATTCTACAGGTTGAATACAAAGGAACCGACCGGGTCAGACAATTCTAGCTTCAAGCTCTCAGAGGAGAGTTTAAAGGGTTGAATATGGAAGATAAATAGCAGATAACTGAGTGTATAACTCGAGTATAGAAGGTGGCAAACAACCTCGGTAGAATGGAGAGCCAATGTCAGCAAGTCGGGTTGTGGAGAAAATCCTAAGATCACTAATAAATGATTTTGAGAGCATCGAAGGACCTGTCAGTTCTCACAGTGGAAGAACTTGCGAGTCATTGGAGGCCCACGAACAAAATAAAGGGAAGAAGCACGACCCGCGTGATCAAGCATTACAGGTGCAACTTGATTTGAATGAAACTCGAAATACTTGGAGCAGAGGTCTTGGAGGCAGAGGACGAAGTGATAGAAGGCGAGGTGACCAAGGTCGAGGTGGACAAGGTCTGGGTGGACGTGATAGATGATGTTGAAGAGAGCACAAATTAGACTAGGCAACATAATTGACATGGTCGTGGTCAAGAAAGGGCTAAGGAGATCGGTCCAAGTCAGAAGTGGAATGTTTCAGGTGTGGCAAGTACGACCATTACGCAAGAGAATGCAGATTGGCAAGTTGCTACAACTGTGGCAAGGTCGGTCATATAGCAAAATATTGTCAATCGAAAAAAAAAGGAGAAAAATCTTCTCACAGAGGAAGACGGCGAGGAAGAGATAGGGATTTTAATGATGATGCAAAACGCAAATGCCAAACTCAAGAGCGGTAAATCAGATGCCGAGTTGCGTTCAGGCCATGTGAAGGAAAAGAGATCAGGTGATGAGCTTAGTCCAGGTTGTTTAAACTTGGTCTGGTATCTGGACATAGAAGCGAGCAATCACATGTGTGGAGATGAGAGTTTCTTCAGCGAACTCATCCAGATAAAGGTCGGAGTAGTGTCATGTGGAGATTATTCCAAGATGGTGATAAAAGGGCGTGGAACAATCTGACACATGCATAAGGATGGACGGGTTGGAGAAATCAGGGATGTCTACTATGTTTTTAAGCTAAAGAGTAATATTTTAAGCATAGCTCAGATAGTAGAGAAAGGAAACCCAATTCTTATAAAAAACCAGGTACTGTACTTGAAGGACAAGCATGGTCGGCTAGCAACCTGGGTAGAAATGAAGAAAAATCGGATGTACAAATTAGAGTTGAGCATCTTGTAGAAAAGGTGTTTGAAACGTGTGGACAGTGAAAGCGACGTAGGATCCGTTCGGAACGGCGTGGTGAAGAAAGAGATCGGTAAGCAAATTAAAGTAGTGTTATCTGAAAGAGAAGAGACAACTAATCTTGCAGAAGAAGTTGAAGAAGAATCAATGTTGTTGATGATGGGATGTAGCTCGGGAGACGAGCACAAACAAGTGAATAAGTCGGCAAGAAGGTTGAGTGTCATAAATCATTCCAATAACATGGAGAGGTCATCAAGATGTGCAGATAGCTCAAAAAGCTTGGCAGAGAATTCGGAAATCTCAAATAGCCCGAAAAAGCATGAGGCCAACTTAGTTAGCTCGGTGGGAAGTCCAAATTGCTTGATTAAGTTGGTGGAGCAAGTGGAGTGCCCAAATCATTCAGGGGAGCAAGTGAACATCTCAGAAAGCTTAGTAGGGAGCCTATGTAGCTCGGTAGAACGTCTAGATAGCTCAGATAGCTCAGTGTCGATTGTGGATAGCTCAGATCTTGAACAAGAAGAGCAGTTGTGTGCCGAGAAGGATCTGAGAGTTGTATTGGAGGTGCAAGTTGAGAAGTGGCAATTGTCCGATCTCTTAACGAGAGCTCGACCTATTCAGAGGAATTCAGTTAATGACAAGTTGGCCATAGAGAGAATAAAGAACCCAGCAAAGGGTAAGTCAGCCAAGGTTAAGATGAAGTCGTTCAAAGAGAAGATCAAGTCAGTCAAAGAAGAAAGCAAGTCGATTACAGAGATAAAAGATTGTTCGGGATGAGAAAAGAAAAAAATTTAAGATTACGAGAGAGTTTTGTTGGATAATCTTTAATTTTGTTAGATAATCTTTAAGTTATGCTTTAAATTATGAAGTTGTTTTTATTTAGCAAAGTGATAGGATATTTTATATTTGATATATTAATTTTAAGTTAGTTATTATTTTAGTTAGTTGAAGTATCTAAGATTTAGTTTGAATAATATGATATACTAGATAAAATTAGATTAGATTAAGATTTAGTTTGCTTTATTAATATTTGATTTGTAATTAACTATATAGTTCATTCTCCGTCAATAAAAAATGTCATAGTGAATTACGTTGCATATTGTGTGAATTTTTTCAAACACACATTCCATAGTTAGATAAAAAGCATTCTAGATTTTACGATTCATTAAAAATTTTGTATTCCGATATCGTAAAATCTGAAATATTTCCGGTTTCGAAATCACGTTGCAGATTTCTGTATGTTAACTAACCCAAAATATATTACAAATTTAACAATTCGAAATATATTATAAATCCAAAAAACTCATTACGGATTATACTGTTTCAGATTTGCATTTTGCAAACATAAAATTCCGATGTTTGATATGTCGATATAGGCTTAGTTGTGTTATATTGTAGTAGGAAACAATTTATTTTAGTTTTATACATGACAAAAAGAGAGTAATAATATTGTTCTTAATTGAATGTGGTGGTCTGGTTTTTATTTCCAGAAATGGAAGTGCAGACACATCAATGGAGATGGGACGTTGTTTTGATGGAAGGAAAAAAATTAAGATTTTTAATACTTTTTAATTTAGCATTGTTAAGCCATTTTCTAAGAATATGGGGTGCAGGAAGAAAATATGGAGGTGCAGGAAGAAAGAGCCTTCCCACATTAATCTTTTCATTGCCAAGAGGCTCGAAATTCCACCCAAGGTTTAAGCCTTTCTTTTTACATCTCCGTAATTTTAACAAGCACCTTACAAATTTGAAAATTCCAAATTTATTCTACGGTTTAAGTTTCAAATTGCCTAATTATGAGATGCTCCAGATTGAATTATACACTCTGAAACGTTAAAATCAATACTTTTGGATGTTTCAAATTATACGATTCAAAATATAAATTTGTATTATGAAATAATTTAAAATACAATTTATATTATAGAATGTACTATAATTTGGAATATAAATTCATCTTCCAATTGGAGGAAGGATTTGTTGGCTTTGAGCGAAAGGAACTACACTTACAGAAAGAGAAACTACCATCGGGAAAAAGATGAAGTGAGAAGATAAGCACATTTTTGTCATTTCATCACCCCATGGGGGGTGCAAGGTGAAATTATCGGAGTGCAGGAGCAAAAAATGTTCCTTCTTGTTCTGTTGTTTACCTATCAGCTTATTCTTTAGGCCTTATTCTTTAGCCTTGCAATTGGACTCTGTACTTGAATTTAATTTAATAAATATACACTATAAAGCTTATCTATGCATAAATGTAATAAGAATTTATGTTTAACACCACAGAATTTCCTTAAAAGATTAGAACTCATGCTTGTCTATACTTTTAAAAGGAAAAAGTAAAAAAATAAGATTAGATGATTTCTAAAATAAAATTAAAAGTGAGTGTAATCATAGAAAGTAAAATAAAACATGAAAACATTTGACTTTTTGTGCTTTTATATATAATTATAGATGACATAAATTATTATAATAGTATATATAAATTAAATTTTTATTGTATGGACTAAAAATAAAAGTAACAGACAATATAGTATGCTTGCAACTATCCCAATATCATTACTTAAAATAAAATGAAGTATCAAATAAACATGGCCAAATGTTTTCTTATAAAATAAACAAATTTAAGCAAGTATGGCCCAACTATCAAATGAACCATCCTTTATTTCAAGTGTTACTCCCAACTCAAGGGAAATTGGGTTAGAGTTGCTCATTACACCCAACTCAAGTTAGAGTCCATTCACACCCTACACTTTTAATGTAGGTTCAGCTTTAACTTTTTTTTTTTTTTTTTTTTTTTTACTTTTTTGGTATTCAATGAAACTTTAGAATAACTCTTTCTTTAGGTATACTACAAGTACTTTTGATTTTCAGATTATAAGGTCACACACAACATTTAATTTATTTATTTTACTAAAAATCATGATTTTAAGAAGTCACAAAATGACGTATTTGCATACAATTGATGAGATACTATTTTTGTCAATTTATAAATACTATATAAATGTTAAGTAGAAGGCATTCATAATAAAAGAAAAATATCTTCATTTAATCATAAAAATGTGGCACATTAGTATGTTTGACTTTTATACTGTAATAAACATTTTTAATTTAAAAAATTTGAAACTTAACCTCAATTTAATTTGATTTTCTTATCTTTATCTTTGGACGTTGGATTTCAACAATTTTAAGAAATTAAAATATTTAATAATTGAATTACTTGCACTTAATTTTTTTTCATTTCTTAAATAAGTATTTTGGATGAAATAATTGAAATATTTTAAATTTAAATTTTCTTGTTTGGTGTAAAATATTTAATTTCTATTTTACAACAAATTAAATTTTATGAGTCTAACTTAATTTAGCTTAACATTCAATGCAGTACGACTAGTCTTGACTTTTGATCCAAGTTAACCTTTAGCCTGACTCGACCTTCGACCTGATTTGGCCCGACCCGATCTTCGACCTGATCGGGTTGTTTCGGCTCAACCTTCGACCTGTCTTAGACGGGCTTGACCTTTGGCTCTGCCCTTCTCGACTCGACCTTTGATCCGATCCAGGCCGACCCGACTCAACTCGTCCCAATGGACATCCAGCTTGGTCCAACTCGATTTGGCCCCAAGCCGGTCCAACTCGACCTTCGGCTTGGCCCGAGACGACTCGATCTTTGGCGTGGGCCAATTGGACCTTTTGGACCCTTAGAGTTTTTTTTTTGTGTTAATCGATGAACAATTTCACACCTTGGAAAATTTCAATTTTCTTTTTTTTAATGTATTTCAAATTTCACTATTTTAGTTATTTGAAATACTTTCTTAAAATTCTTCAATTTCAATTTTCTTTCAATTTATTCATCTAAACATATCATTTTCCTTAAAAAAATTTCAAATTCTTCAAATAAATGAATTATTATCTTAAACTGCCTCATCCAAACACACCATAAAATTGTTGGGTCAAAACATTCGAGGAGGATGTGATGGTGGGAGTGGACATCCTCAATGGTCACATACTAAAAGAGAATAAATTTTACATAGAAAAATCAATATTCTTTACATGTCTTTCCAAAAAAAAAAAAAAAAATTTACCCATGTTTTTAAATCTGAAAAATTATAATTCAAAATTTCTAATGAAGCGTAGTTCGAATTTTCAAGGCATGAGTCTGAAAAATTAATTAATGAAAACCATCTTTAATGCTAAGTATAACATGTGCAAAAATTATTTTATTTTCCTTCACTTTTTTATGCGAATATTATTGTTACTATTGTCGATGGATCTAGAGTGACATCTAAGAGTCTAGAATGTTTCTTTATCCTCTTCTTTGATTCAATTGACTATTTTTTAAGTTGTTCTGCGAAAAGTAATTTGATTGGAGAATGACATGAGTCGCGAGGAATTTATTATCTAAAATTGAATTCATTTGTATCCCATTTTTCCATCCTTAAATTTTTTTCATAATCAATTGGATCACCCAAGTTTATCAAAATTGAAGATGATGGCTCCTAGTTTCAATCCCAACACAATAAAATTCAATTGCTCATAATGAATCTAACCCAAGAACTAGGAGTTGTTGTTCCTCCCTCATATCTTTTACAAAAGTGTTTAATAATTACTAGAGAAATGTTCTAAAGAAATTCTAGAGAAAAAGCTAAAAATTGCATACAATAAACAGAGCATAACTACGCTTTTATAGAATTTTAAGGCTTTAAGCTCTTATCATGGTGATCAATACCTGAGGTTTCCTTCCATGTCGACTTTTCTTTTAGCTTAAGCCCCTTTTGTGATGGTTAGCACTAGAGGTTTCCTCCATGGTTCACCTCCTAAATATAGTGCTCAAGGTTTCTTTGTTATGAATATTTCCTTCATGGCTTAAGCACCAACATTTACTGCTCAATTGTGAAAGCCAAACTGGAATTCTGCTCTAACTGCCTTTCAACGCTCAGTTACAACTTTGGAGCTCAAGCTGCCATTATTCCAAAAAGTGTTGCAATTCACACAAAATATATTAGATTTCCACATATATTGTTCTTCATACTTCATTTTGTATTTCTAAGTAAAAGCGGGTTGATTTACTAAAAGGTTTTGAAAAACCTAGTGTGGGTAAAGCGATAACTTTTATCAAGTAAGATCTTGAGTGATTGAGTGGTGTTGTTGTTGCTAGGAGAAGCATCCTTTGGGTGATTCAAAGGAGGTGTTTATTCTTTGTGTGATTCAAGGAAAATGTTTCTTCCTCTCTTGTGTGATTTAAGAGAGGTTTCTTCATCCTTTGTGAGACTCAAAGGAGGTGTTTGTCCTTGTGGATTTCAAGGGAGGTGTGTTTTAAATCTTAAACCTTTTTTATTTGTGATTTATTTTAGTGATTGAGTTAATCTCTTTTTTGAAAATTAACAAAAATTAACAACTAGGTCTTTGATATTAAAAGGTGAAAATTTTAAAAGCACAATTTTTATTAAAAACTCAATTATTAACATAAAGGAGGTGTGGCCGGTCAAAAGGAAAAATGTATCATGTAGGATTTCTACCCTAATCAAAGTCAAAAGAGTTTTTTTGCCATTATGAAAAAATAACTGTTAATGAATAGGAGAAAAAAGAAGGAGATAAGTAAATAGTTTTATAAAAACTTGTAAAAATAATTGTTCATTTTAAAAAAATTAACAAATAATTACTTGTAAAGGGTAAAGTAAGTTGGAATTATGAAATCTATCTATAATACAATTGAAGGTATCACAAAAAGCAAAATGTTACACGTGTCATCTTTTCAGCAATTCTTCAATTTCAGATTTCAAAATTTTTTTACCTCTTAAAGTAATTTGGACACATGTCATCTTCTTATCAATTCTCAAGCCCTCTTTCTCACTTTCCACCACACTCACTTTTTTCTGCTCTCTTCACCTTCCCTCTCTCGAACCCTACCCTATTTTTCGCACTCACCACTTCTCTGCCTCCTCAAACCCTAGCCACCTCTTTGTCGTCGCCTCAGACGCTCTCTCTCGCTCTTCCTCCACAAACGCTGTCCACCTCTCTTCCACCTCTAACATTGTCCACCTCTCTTCCTTCTTAAACGCATTCGACCTCCACCTCTAACGTTCTCCACCTCTCTTCCTTCTCAAACGCATTCGACCTCCACCTCTAACGCTCTCCACCTCTCTTCCTTCTCAGACACATTCGACATCTCTGCCGCCTCAAACCCTCTCGACGTCTCTTGCGACTCAAACCCTCCCCAGTTCTGTGCCGCATGAAACCCTACCATTTCAATCTCATATCTTCTTCGAATCACACTCTCCTATTCCTTCTCGCGGATCTTTTATTTCTGGTTTAGAGTGATGTTTTGCTCTCAGATTCATGAGCACCGTCAAGAACATAAAAAAGGTAAAAACTTTTCTGATATTTTTCGTTCTTCTACCATATTTGTTCTTCTCGCAGATATTTTCTTCTTCTCCAAGATCTGAATACTTTGAATACTTTTTTATGTTTTTTTGTCTCTAATGAATGAATGATTTTTGGCAGATAGATGAAATGTGTCAAGAACACAATAAAGGTTGAAACTTTTGTTCTTCTTGCGTTGTTCTTCTCGCGGATCTTTTGTTCTTCTCCCAGATCTGAATATTTTTTTATGTTTTTTTGTCTCTGATGAACGAATGTTTTCTAGCAGACGGATGAACTATTCCAATAACACAATAAAGGTCGAAGCTTTTCGTTCTTCTTGCGATTTTTTTTTCTTTTCCAGATCTGAATACTTTTTTATGTTATTTTTCTCTGATGAATGAATGCTTTCTGTCAGATGGATGAACGGGTTGAGGAACACAATAAAGGTAGAAGCTTTTGTTCTTCTCGCGGATCTTTTCTTCTTCTCCCAGATCTTAATAATTTTTTGTTTTTTTCTCTAATGAATGCATGTATTCTAGGATATGGATGAATTGTTCAAGAACGCAATAAATGTATAAGTTTTTATTCTTCCCACGAATATTTTCTCCTTCTCCTAGATATAAATACTTTTTTATGTTTTTTTTCTCTGATGGATGATTTATTTCTGTCAAATTGGTGAAATGTTTGAAGAACAAGATAAAGGTACAAGCTTTTCTTCTTCTCGCGATTTTTTTTCTTCTTCTCCCAAATCTGAATTTTTTGTGAATCATTTATGCTTCTACCACCTGTATGTAATGTTGTATGTCTTCTTTCTTCTTTTTTATCAATGCAGTTTTGATGCTAAATGTTGGTGTTGACAGGCAAGAATTATTATTTTTTTAGATTATTGGTGCTCTAAGATGAAGTTGACGAGGAAATGGTTAGTTTTTGAATTTTTCTTTCAAAATATAATCTTAAATCCAATAATTTAAAACAGTAATTGTTTAATTTCAAATAAGATTTCGTAATCTAGGATAATATTGCATATGAATGAGATTATATAATTCTAAAACTGATATCAACACATACATTACAAATATTGAGTTTTTTCTATGTCTTCGATTTGTTTTCCCAGTAATCCATAACTTTGTTCTCTGTATTTCTTACCAACTTTAGGCTATGAATTTGAGAGGAAGTTAATTAGAGCATGTTATCTAATTTAATAACTGTAATATAATATTCCAAATAATTTAATTCCTTATGTAAGTTATATATGTTGAATCTAACTCTAAAATACTTATGTTTGACAAATAGTTCTTAAAGAGTATGTACCGTAGTCAAAACGTGAAAAAGTTAATAATAATTTTTTTTATATAATTAATATATTTTAAAAGAAATTATTGACTTTCAAAATAAACATGTTTATTGATTTGGAATATTTTATTATAAATGGATTGTCATTTTAAAGTTGTTATCTACATTATTAATATTCATTCATTTATAAAATTACTTATATTTGTAATTTGAAGTTAAATTTAGAGGATTATTGAGTATAAAAATAATGATAATGAAAATATTTATATATTTTTTTAAGTTAAAATTTATAATTCTTTTTTCTTTTTGTAAATATAAACACACACACACACCTACTTTTCCTTTTCTATTTGGTTTGCAACCTTTTGATGAGTTTTGCATTTTTGATGTGCAGGTAATTATATGCAATTTTATTTGGTTGATTGATGGGTAACTTTTGATACTTACTATTAGTGTTGGCAGGCAAAGATTTGTTTTTTTGGAGGTTAGTCCTGCTATCAAAAGATGGAGTTGAAGAGTAAAATGAAACTTTAATGGTTAATTTTTGGGTTTTTTTGTCTTCTCTGATTGTCTGTTTGAGTGTTTGTTGGTTCTATTTATCTTTGTTTTAAATGAATGTTAACTTCATTGTTTTTTTTTATATCTGAATGGATTTTTCATTCATATCCATCAACTCATTAGTATCATATATTCTTGAGCTCCTTTATTGCTCCATATTAACTCCTATCTTTGTAAATATATTTGGCAAATCTTTGTGTACAAGATCAGACTGATTTTGTCTCTGGAATTTTACATGTTGAAATTGCTCCAGTGAAAATGGTGGCTATTTGTTTTTTAAATTTGATCACACACCCAAAATTACTCCTCTAATTCTCTCTTGCACCCAAAATTATTTTACTTTTAATTTTTTATTGTTTTTTTCGTACTAATCTAGCAAAAACCTGACAGAAATCAAAATTGCTTATTCAAAATGTTTTTGAATTCAAAATTTGAATTTCAATTATTGCATTCACATCTATGGTACCGTTCTTAACTCATTTATATGTACATCTCTAGACTTTGTTCAAATTTATGCTTTTATAACAACAACTTGCCAAACATGGAAATTGGACAAACCAATGAGGTTGAAGTTGGAGAAAAGAGTTGAAGATTAGAGCAGTTGAACATGTAGTTTAGGTTTGAATCCTTCGCAGAAGGCAAAAGTCAAGTCATAAGTTTGTTCTTGGATTTCCTAATGATACTTGATTTTTAACATATAAGTTTTAACTACTTATACTCATTTTTGTATTTGCAATTATTATCATACAAGTGTTAAAAAGTGAAGTTTAGTAGATATAATATGAAAGTTTTGGGAGAATTGGTTTCAATACTCAACAGATTGTTTATTTTTTAATATTTTGTTTTATTTATGTTAATGTTGATTTTCTTTTCAGGAACATATTTTGATAATTTGAGGAGAAGGAAGACTTTTAGCATGGAGTGATGTTGGATATGTAAAGTTGACTGTGAAACGGTAGAAGGTATGGATTTGCAATCACACATAAAGGAGGTTTTAACCTTATGTGATAAGTCTACGAACTCTATAATAGTTTTTGATTCAATCGTATAAAGTCGTTATTCTTTCAATATGTATATAATCCTTTACTCTTTCTTTCCTTCCTTTGCTAAATAAAACTTGGATTTCTGCATATTGAGTTTCAATTTTTTTTGTTAGTACAAATTTTGATGTAAAGTACGAATGTGAAGCCAAATCGAATGAGAGAAGTTCAAGAGGAAGGAAAAGTATGGAAAAAGGTAAAAAAAA
>Ga0214543_1003580_pt1 | contig 30032 bp, 11 predicted proteins | sample CNSS2metaG_FD_160094 | JGI IMG/M metagenome (GOLD analysis project Ga0214543, IMG submission 160094) | Root nodule microbial communities from cowpea collected in UCLA plant growth center, Los Angeles, California, USA - CNSS2 | ecosystem: Host-associated > Plants > Roots > Nodule | place: USA... | reverse complement strand
ATCCCTTTCAGCTTGTGAACAATGTTTGACACAAGTCTGATTGATTAAAGCAAAAAAAAAAAGTAAAAGATGTAAACTGCAAGCTCTTCTAGAATTAAGTGAAACTGAAAAATGAAAAAAAAAAAACGATAACCAACTAATATAACCTGAAGAATACGGGATGAAATGTGAGAGCCAGCAATCTCTGGAATCTTCCCCTTCATCTTTTGCACAGCTTCTGTTACTAGCCTTCAATCATATGAAAGTCTAACGTAAGACATAGTAGGGACAACAAAAAGAAAACAAAAAGGTTCAGCATGCTATTGACAAAGAAATATCAGTCCCTAAATTTTTTCTTAAAGGAACATACTTAGCTCTGTCCTCTTTAGCAATTTCATGACGTCTCATTTTCTCCCATAGACGTGCAAGCTCCTGTATAGAATTAACCAAAATTAAATAACACCTAGGGAATTCTCAGGAATCGATGTGCAAGAAACTTAGATTACAACCAGGGTTCTATGTTGCGAACAATAACAACTGTTGCACCGCAATGTTGTCAGTGTGCTGCAACAGTTCGCAATTGCGGTATAAATTTTAATCACCTAAATTTAATCTTCTATTCTAATTGTTGAAGTCTGATGGTATAGGATAGTAGGCGAATATGAGAGGCGTTTGGTGGTGGCAATTTGGCCAAATACACAAACTCTTAAATTAAAATAAAAAATGTATACAACCTAATGAATAAAACATATACCAAAAAATTATAATAAGTGCATAATGCTTCTTTCTTTCCATTAAATGGAACCATACAATAATATCCCGCCATGAGCTACTGCAATTTAGAAATATGGTTACAGCGCTCAGTTCACGTGACAAGTAATATTTACAAATTGGAATAAGAATGTTCTCACTTGCTCAAGAGTATAATGTCTCTTTCTCTTCTTTTTTCTGGCATCCGCAAGTTCCTGAGATGAAACAATCACAGCCTCAGCTAATCAATCAAAACGAGTAATCTACAAATTTTTCTGATCAACTAGAATAGAACAATCCAAAAATTGAAAGAAAAAAAAAACTCAAAAAGTATCGGTATTATTAACCTCATTACAGGCACAGATCGAAATCATAAATATGCAACACGCTAGTTCAAATGATTACAATAAAGGGGAAAAACCTTGGCATGAAGACGACGTTCTCGGCCGGTAAGAGGAGGCTTCTGCTGCTTCGTGTCTTTGGCAACAGAGTGTGGTTTGTGCCTCTTTGAGGCATCGGAATTGGAAGTCTTGGACTTAGAGGGAGATTCGTGAGTTTTAGTATCGAGTAGCTTTCTCTTTTTCGTGTTCCCGGCGTCCTGCTTCTTCGCCGCCATTGCTAAAGCTCGGAGGTTACGCTTACCGTGTTGAGTTACTAGCACCTATCGCTCAGAGGGAACCCGCGGGTTTAGGATTACTAGGGTTTATACAAATTTTCATATATCACTAACCGGGTTGAGATATCAAAATATATGTTTTCAACAGCGTTAAAATGTCTTTTTTATCCTTTATAATTGTTGTAGTTTATATTTTGGAAAATTACACATCAATCTCTGTATTTAAAATAAATTATGCTAAATATTTGTATTATTTTACTCTAAAAATCTCTGAATGTTTCTCACTATGCATAGCATGGTGTGCATATTGTGAAAATAACTTTTTAATGATTAAAATTCAGTATCTTGTATTAATATTTTTGAATTTTTGCATATGAAAATTTAAGACAAATTAGAGGACAAATTAAAAAGTGGATTAGATTTATAAACGAAGAAGCTTCCGCCATAAGTCGAGATATATATAAATTTAAGAAAAAATCAATATTTGAATTAAAAAAAATAAGAATCAATAATAATTCTTTAAATTTTAAATAATTTTTAATGCAAAAGCATAAAGTTTTATTTATCAATACCATATTTGTAAACGGATTTTTTCTTTTTTTTTGTCATATTTTGTTTTTCATTTTTATCAATAACCATTCTTCTAAATTTAATTATTTTTTAATTATAAATTATCTACAAAATAAATAAAAACTACTTACAAAAAAAATTACAAATATTATTTATATTTAATTTTATAATTATAATAATAACAGTAAGCATGATTTTATTTTATTTTTATAAAAATTAAATAACACACCATGTATTTTTATATATAATTGAATAAAAAATACAAATAACCAAACTAAGTAGATTTAACTAATAAGCTCACGGTTCAACAAGTTATATAATAAGTTCACTGTTAAAAAAAAATCATCATAAAAAATTAGCAAAATCACAGAAACATATTTATGATTTTTAAATTAATTTGAATACTTTTTTTATTTCTTTAGAAGATATTTACTACCTACAAAAGAGGGTGTTGTTGTACTGTTCAAATTCTATAAGAACAAAAGTGTATTCAATTTTATTCTAAGATGAAATAAGAAAAAAATATCTACGAAGAGAGTTAAATGTATATGAATGACAATTATATTATTTCTTGCATGTCCATGTCCACTCACCTTTCTCTTCTCAACAAAGAGAAGCATAAAAGAATTATGCATGTAACTATGTAGTTCACAAAAAAATAACATAAACATGGTATTTTTCAAGACAAAGTATTGAGTACATGTTGCAAATAAATTAAAAGAATACGTCTAAAATAAAGTGTAGGTCATATTTTACTTATTTAATCTTTTTTTCTGTTTACCTGCTTCATCTTCAAATTATGTATCTCTATAATACTTTAAGTTGAATTTTTCTAATAAAAAAAAAAATAGGTGTTTGTTCCTACGATATTCCATTGTGACGGAACACATGTTTTAAAGTAGATAATACTTCAAATATATTGTGATTGACAATAATTTTTTCATTACATTTGGGATCGAAACATTTATGTGGACCGATAACAAGGTTTTAAGATGAATCATCAGTCCCTTAAGCCATCCAGCGGGGATGATTCATCATTTCCCTTAAATCTCGACTGTGGGAATTATGTTCCTTTCTACCATGCGAAATAGTATATTAGAAGTTGAGATCAATGACATTTTAAATACTCATTTTACCCTCTGATATGTCTTTTAAAGACAAAATCATGTTAAAACAAACATTTTAAAATAGACAATACCTCATATGCATGATGGTCAACTCTAAGATGTCACTCAATATACTTGAGATCATAACAATGTTTAAATTACAAAAAAGTTAAAGTATGAAGCTCACAAATATTTATATATTTAAATAATTTTAATACGTTAAAATATTTATTGCAATCATCTAAATCAACTAAAAATGTCAATAACATGTTAAAAAAGTTGTTTTAATCAATTAAACACAACTTATCACCAAAGCTTTAATATATTTGTAAAAAATTTCTAATTAATACACAACAAATTCGTTAAAGATAGAACATACAATCATTTTACAACTAACACAACCTAACCTAAAATAAGTATACATATTTATGATTATTGTCAAACTTCAAAATTTCAAAGAGAAATGTCGGATTTATCAAGTATATGAAACATAGTTTCAACAATATGCAATTTAAATATTTGTCACTTAAATTCAGTTAAATAGAAGCAAACAATATTGAATACATGCATACAAGTGGCACAAATAAAAACATTCAAAACATGGTTGAGTGTGGACAACACAAAGTGGTACAAAATATTGAAAATGATGCAAAATTGCATGTAACTACAATAAGAACAATTGAGATTTTTAACTTCGAATTAAGTCTGAATCATAAATGTACGTTCTCAATGCTCGACGAGTATGAAAGTTATGTTTCTTGTTCATTCCAGTAGATAATAAGTATATTTGTATCCATGCTTATACTTATCTATATATTTGTTAAGTAATAGATTTCCTTGAAAAAAAAAAACAAATTTAATGAAAGATAATATTATTAAAAATTCAATGTCAAAATAATATTTGTTAATAAAAAACAAAGTATAAAAAAAACTAATAATGTTTTAGTATTTTAAAACAGAGACAATGATGGAGCATGTATGCATTTGCTCATCTTTATTTCCATATTTGGTACTTAAATGGATGTTCAAGTTATTTTGCATATTTCTTTGTGTCATCAAAATAAGTTTTAATCATATTCATAAATATGATTTTATTTGTCATTTTTAATTTGTCGAAATAATTTAATATATACTCTATCAGGAACTTAACCCCACAAGGTGGAATAGAATGTTCAAAAAAGTTCGTTAGGATATACTCTAACCAGACTCTGATATTATGTTAAAAGTAAGTTTTAAGCCTAACTCAACCTCACAAAACGGGTTTGTAAGGTGAGGATTGCACCCACTTATACATTGTGAATTGGTTTTATCCGTAGTCGATGTGAAACTTCCTACATAAAGGTTTATCAACAAATTATATAAATGTTCTAACTATAAAAAAAAAAAAAGTTAAACGTGATAACTTCAATTAAAAATCCATGTTTGAAAAAAAAAATATAGTTACAGTTACATTATTATTGATATTTTTTCTTACTCATGATTTTAATTTAATTTAAGATTAAATATGTTTTTTTATTTAGTTTTTAGTGAAATTTTATTCAATTTAATCATTTAATCTCAGAAATACATGAATTTAATCTTTTCAATCATATTTTATTTTAAGTTTATTTGGTGATTCAAATATTTATTTACTAACATTAGAGATGTGTTTGAAATATAAAAAAAATTAAATCTACACATTTTTAATTTAAAATATTGTTTTGCTACAGAAATTTGACAGCTGAAAAAAAAATTGAAATCATTTTGGAAAAGTTTAAACATAATTCGCATAGGCCACATAAATTAACTAATACATTATTTTCTATAGTCGTTGTCGTTTCTCAGTTTTAGTTTGGAGTATTTCATTACATTAATTTATTTGGAGGAAAAACTTTGTTGCATACAATGTTAGAGGTGACAAAATTTTAATATGTCCTGTCTGCAACTTGTGAAAATTGATTAGGATAGATTGACACACCAACTAACAATACACTGAAAATTTTGGCATATTTCATTTAAAGATAAGTTAGGGGCTCATCCACCAAAGAAAAAACGAATTTCCATTTCATTATATCATTATAATTTTACAAATTTAATAAAAATACTTAAAATACAGATATTTTATTCTAATTTGATTTCAACATAAATCCCTATATGCCACCAAAATTTTGGAATCGTTTTAAAAATTATGATCCTTATTAACCACCAAAATTGTCACCCCTGCCATTACGTCTTAGTAAAACATAAATAAAATAAAAAATAAAAAACTAAAGTCATGATTTGATGACTTGTTCCAAGTAAATTCGTTCACTTAAGAACGCCTTATATGAATACTCAAATTCTTAAATTCCAAAAAGATTTGCACTATTTCAATGCAAAACTCTTGAAAATGAAGAATTTATTGACATTATTGTAAGTCAACATCACCACCAAATTACTGATTAAAGAAGATTAATTACATTATATTTTTCATTCCTATAATGAACGACAGTAGTATTACATTACTCAAGAAAGAGAATAAACTTAATAAAATTTGTCAATGATCATGATACAATATTATCCCAATAACTATATTCAATCTCTGGTTACAGATTGATTCTTTCTGCTACATACATTACAACAAATATATCTCACTGATAAACTTTGAGATCCCTTACCCTTATACCCTTCGAAGGATTTCTCACTTTTTCCAGACTAAGAAAATACAAATTACAGCAAAATTGGAGAGACACAACTTTCTGCCTTCAATTCAAACTACTCTATATTACTCCTGAGTCCTGTGAAGTAATCGAGTACTTTGAAAAAAAAAAAATTCAGACAACTGGATCATTAGATCACTAAAGTTACCTGTCAATAATTGATGAGTAATCATTTTTCAAATATTACCACATATGTATGCAAGGTTTCCAAGTTTGAAAGAAGAAAAACGGTTTTCAATCCCACAATCATCATTTGATTTGAGAAGACAGGGTTAAAAACACTAAAACATAACCTAAGAACACGCAGCGTTTAAAAGTTAGGACTGCAATTGCAGAAGCCTCTGCACCATCGAGGAAAAGGATCTAATAGAGAAGCTAATTTATAATTGTTTCTTGAGGCATATTTAATCGTGAATTATTCTTCTTTGGCACTTGTCGGTACTGCCATGCTTCAAAAGAATCTCCCCTGAATAATTGTTTATTGTACGTTAAACTTGTTATATCGACTCTGATATCAATTATTAAGATCAAGTGTTTATCATTAGATAAAAAATTATAGTCATTAGTTAAGGCTCAACTCTTTTTATTTAAAAACATTACGGTGTAAGTGTTACGATTTGGTTGTGACTCGATCCACGTGACCTTTCTGACCTGCAACACTTCTTTTATTTATAATTAAGCATGCATGCTTTGCCACTGTAACATGTTTCGTTATTTTCTCAGTCAATGGTTTGGAAATGCTTGTCAGTTGTCACGCCGTGGTATCTAATATGGATGTAGGTATATATATATTGTGTGCGCACTTTTATAATCGTTATTAAATACAATCCAACTAATACTATGACTTGGTGCATGCATCTGCACTGTGGAGAGGAATTTGAGCTTTGTGATATTCCACACACTATGCCTCCAAAGTTCATAGCAGGTCAATAAAGAAACTATGGATGAATTTGCCTTGAAGATGAGGACCGATGCATGTAGCAAAGAATAATCTTGTTGGTCTCTGAAATCTACTCTTGGTAGATTTTGGCGAGATCTGAGGCAGAATATTTGCCTCTTAATAAACTTTGGACTGGCGTTAACTTCGCTATAGGTTGAGTTGAGTGAATTTTTCGTTTCTTTCTAATTGTGGTCCTATGAATGACCAAGTTATAAGACTGTTCTTTAAATTGATAACAATGCTTTGTTTTTATTATAAGGAAGCCAAAAAAAGCCTTAATGGGAATAATGATAATGAAGGACCTGAACATAAATTTGTGTCCCCCACCGCACATTGTAAAGCGGAGTTTTATACACGTAAATACGTTGACCACTACAAAGGAAATCCTCACATGACCAAACTTTTTTTCTTTTATATGGTGAAATGAAACTACCTACGGGTCTTGGATCCCATAATTATTTGGCGATGAAGAGAAACATAAATACGAGTACGTACCAGGAGCGTTGTTGGGTAGTATAGTTGGGTGAATAAGGTTTAACTCTTAGCAAAGCATGAGGTCTTTTGGGACAAATAATTGGGTGTGTTCTGTTTGTCTTTTGGTTGAGCACATGCACGTAACAGTGGCAGAAAATGACTTGATGTGAGGGACCTTGCTGCTTCCATCTACAGGATTCGGATACACACACTTCTTCTTGCATTGGCCCCATAATCCATGATGAGACCTTCTCACCTTCAGCTTTTTCTATTCCCCACCTTGTCTTCACACTTCTTCAAAAATCACCTCCTCTTTTCAACATCTAACTCTTCTACGCTACCATCTACATATTCAGACCAATTTGTGGTTCAGATTCTTTGCCCTTTTCAACCAGGTAGATTCATTTCCAGTCACAGTAATCAAATAATGCTCCTCATTCAAAAGCTCTCCTTGTATAATCCAAATATTTTAGAAAAGAAAAAAGTTGTGCAATATCTCTGTCATATAGGTATGCATTTTTGACTTTTGTAGCTTTATTCTAGTTTCTTCTCTCCTCCCCAAAGGAAAATCAATATAAAACAGCTAGCTCCCAAAGATTTCCGATTTCAAAACCCAGCCAGCTAGTTCAATTAGTGGACACAGAGCAACTGTCTAAACCGGGAAAAAAGTAATCGATTGCAAAACAATGCTCGGAATGGAAGGTGCCGTTTTTAGCTAATAGCTGAGATATAAATGTTTGCCAAATTCTAATGTTATTTCTCCTTAAAAGTTACTGTGTAAATTCTTTTTCACTTTATAATTACTGTGCCTATAGACACGACATTTGGTATCACTTTTCATATTTGCGCTAAAAAAAAAAAAATCATATGTGAGAATATATTATAAATATGTTTTACGATACCATAAGTCAAGAAACAGTTGATTTGATGAGTTACTTTCTAACCTGTACAATTCTAGTTTACAAGTTTCAACCAGTAAGCTGGTTCATTGGATTTAGAGATGACAAATAAATTTGTTCATGTGAATATTGTCAGAATCCGTCTCCGTTTTAACAGAAATTCCTGTATTGATTGGGTATGGGTATGGAGAATCCCGACTTTTTCAATTTGGTACGAGGATGGATATGAGAATGTACATATCCAAGCCATAATACTCATCCCCGTCATATCTCCGTCTTTGTTTAAATAATTAAAATATTCACAAGTAACCCTATATATATATATATATATATATATATATATATATATATACATATATACTTTCTATTTTTTATTTCTTTTAATTATTTGGTTTGCCATGAAACTCATTTGCATCACCAATATATTTTTCATCTTATCATAACATTTATGTAATTATATTAAAATGATGTATGTTAATTAGAAATTTTTTATGTCTCACATTTGAATATTTCTATTATTTTTTAATATTTTTATTTATTATATATTTCCTTTCATATGAGAATGTTTATACTCTTAATTTAAAGTAATACAAAAAAAAATTCTTTACTTATTATTATTAATTTTTGTTTAATATGAAGAACATTAAAATAATTTTCGTTATTTTTCAACCATTGAGTATATATCTTGATATTTGAAAAGTTTTTTTAGTTCTCTAAGGTATTTTTCATCTTATTATACCTTAATTATACATTTGATTTCCTTTGTGCGATTTCTTTCAATAGTTTCTCAAATTATTTCTAAAACACACATTTGTTAGTTTTTTAATATTTTTATTTATTGTTTATTTTCATCATGTAGAATAATATTTCGATATATTTTATCTAATTATTTTTTTATTTCTAACTCATTATTAATCATATTGTAATTTTTTCACTTTAATTGTATAGATAACTTTTATTTACTACAATATAAAAATTTAATATAATTGCTATGAATATTTTTTTTGTCACTATCCAACATATATTGAAGTTCAAAAGATACAAAATCTATGTCAAAATTTTATTATTATGTTTATTATTTGTTTTTTGTGTCATTTTGATCAAGTGATGTATTATAACTTTTATTAGTGTATAAAAAAGATATTCATTAGAATTTGAAAAATTGAAGTAAACAAACATTTAAAATATATTTTGATTTGAATATTTGTTTTCCTTTTATATTTGTTTTTAAATATTTTTTATTTTATCAACTAAGTTTCATTAATGTTTGTAGTTTACAAATTTAATAAATGTTTTGGTTCTCTTGAAATTTTATTTGGTATTTTAATCTAAACTGTAAACAATTATAATTTATTTCAAAGTATTTGATATGATAGAAACAATCATCTTCCTACTATTGAATATTTGATAATATTATGTTTTCTTTACCGTAATTTGTTTTCTTTTATAAAAATTAATATTAAAGTAGTTAGAACACGGGTACGGGTATGTGTACGAAATTATACCCGTTACCCGATGAGGATGAAGATGAGACAAAAGTTTGATACCCGTTGAATTTTGGTATGAGGATAATGATGAATTTTTTCTGCGAAGATGGGTATGGGATAACGAAACTCGTCTTCGTCCCATCCCGTTGTCATCCCTAATTGGATTATTAATATTTGGTATCTCATAATCTAACTACAAAATGAGTTAATAAATGCAAGACATATATATATATATATATATATATATATATATATATATATAAATAAATAAATTTTATTATATAAATCTAACTTGTATTTTTCTTTTAAAAACTGTATCATTGAAAGTTGTTACGAACATTATCTATGTATTTTTTCGGGGTGGATTTGCATTGACAGGGAAATTATTTGGAAGGAAAAAGGAAGGAGATTATTCAACACGAAACTTGATTTAACGAAGACTTTAATTTGGCGGGTTGCTAATAATTAGAAAATTGGAAGTGTGGGTTAGATAGTCTCTTATGCTTGGTAAGCCACTAACCCCACATGGACAATCATTGGCAACAAGCAAATGTACCATCCTTGAATTTTCAATCTCCTAATTCTTACCTTTTGTCCTGCTCCTTTTAAAGGATTTAAGGCATCAACATTCTATTAAAACCTTATCCACCATCACAAAGGAGACTGTGTGTAAACAAGTGGGTTTAAATGTTATAATTATGTTTAATTAATTTGATGATATTCACTTTTAGTAATATGTGTCAGTTTGATACCCACTTTTAAAAATGTCTCAATCGAATTTTAATTTTTGAAAAAATTGTCTTAAGTAGATTCCTTTAAAAAAAATATATTAACTTCGTTAACTTTATTCGTGACTTACACTAAATTTTAACATAAATATAAATATTTAATTTTGTAAGTCATTTTAAATATCAATCTCGTTAACCGCGTTAATAATTTTTTTTAAAAACTTAATTGAGACATTTTTTCAAAAATTATGACTCAATTAACATATTTTTAAAAGCGGGTACCAAAATGATACATCAAAAGGAAGGAAAGTGGGTATCATCTGACTAAAGTTTTAAACAAAATGTTCCTCTTATCTCTCTATGTATTAATAAGAGATTATAATATTATGACCCTATTTATCCTCGTATATTTCCTTAACTTCTCACGTCTTTATTTTTATCTCCAAAAACTATCTCTTTAACTTCTCAAATCCTTATTTTTATCTCCAAAAATCTATCTTTCTTGACTAGTGAGAATTATTAATGGTAAATGACATATTAATTGTTTAATAGTTTATATAACATTTATTTAAAAAATATTTTTAAGAATTAAATTTTTCATAACTATAATTAAAAAAAAAAGAGAACGTAAGTGATAATTGGGTTCTCTATTTTTGTTTATTGATGCGTCCCAACAAAATTCTGACAATGAACGTAAACATTACAATTTTAATAAATATTGTGAATAATATATCATTTGAAAAAACTTTATTGAAAATGATGTTACTCGAAAAATATTACCAATAATGGACACTAAACAGTGTTTTTTACATAAATATTATAAATAATAAATCATCACTTTTTTTATTAAGAACCACATCACTTTAAAAAAAATATAGAAATAAGATTTAAGTAAATTTATATGTAATTACTAATGTATATCGTATATTGACATTCCTACTAACTTATATATATAGGAAAATATCAAAGTTATAAAATAAAGTTTCAATGACATTTATAAGAGATTTTCAATCATGTTTTTTATATCAACCTTATTCGACCATGTTATCCTTTTTTATTTTATTTTACGAAATAAATAGTTTTGGAAAGAAATAATCTTCTCATGTTAAAGTTTTCGTAAATTCTAACAATAACACGTGTAAATTTGTACTAATGTAATAAAATAAGTTTAATTAATAATTTAGTTTTCATATTTAAAATTTTATGTAAATTTGTAGTATTGTAATAAAGAAAGTTTAATTAATAATTTAATTTTTATATTCAAAATTTTATTTAATTTGATCTTTATATTTTTTGATGCAATTGAATCTTTATTTAAGAAAAAAACTCAATCGAATCCTAACTTCTCTTTAAAAATCAATATGATCTATTTGGTTAAATTAACTTAACACTCTTCCAAAGTGTTTGTATAAAAGTCTCAATTTGTCATATCATTTTCTACTCAGTGCCACGTATTAAAATTAGAAAAATTTCAAAATAAATGATGACTCAAATTATCTCAATTAAATAAAAAAGCCTAAATATAAACACAAAATTACTTATTATACATCATCAAACGTAATGTGTCTTGCATCTCCTTGTCGGTTTTGCTTTTTCTTTTTTTAATAAATCATTGAAGATTTGGTTTCTCTAATTCTTCTTTTATGTACAATACAAATAAATAAGCATAATATTAATTTTGAATCACAGAAGTCAGTTTATTTTTCAACTGCAATGAATTTTGATAGCTTGTAAGTGGTTAAATATACAGGAAGTGAAGACATAATAAAAATAATTTAAAATTGTGAAATATTTGAAATAAAAAAAATTAAAATATGAAAATAAACAAATTAATGTTATTTAAAATACTTACTTTTAATAATTTTTTTTAATTTACAATTGTCGTATGTTATTATTGGGGTGGGGGCTCTCAATGCCACTTATTCCATAAAGAGAACTATATTATGATCTGATTAAGAGATATTCAGCAATATTCACGTGGTAAGTCGATTAAATATTTAATAGGATGATAATTAAATTCATTCTTTTTACGAATGTATGTATGACTTTTACAAGAAACTTTTAATATTGGTCCAAAATGAATGTAAGTATAGGTATAGTAATACATTTAAGTTTTTAAAATAGTTATAAGAATAACACGATATATTATTTAAAAATTGAGATTAAAATTATATATATATATATATATATTATTTGCACAAAGTATTTTTAAAAATAAATTCGTGATTTTTAAACTTTACAACAAATAATATTTTAAATATAGCGATGGGTCATAAATATTATTGTTTAAGATGAATTTACCAAATATTAGAAATAAATTAATATTTAATTAAATGTAATACGTTGTCAGAATAAACAGTAAGGATATATATTTACTAAAACTAAAAGTCTTCAATACAAATTTCCTCTATTTATATTCTTTTACTTAAACGAAAGGTAACGTGTTTGTTTTAAACTTTTTCACATCTACACGGTTACATGAAAAAAAAAATGTAATATTTGGTCATGATATTCTTTTGCACATAAACAAAACGTTATGGTAAAGTTTCCTTTGATGCTTTATTACATCTCTAAAAGTCGATAACTTATTTATTAAATGAAATATTCAAAGAGAAAAAAAAGTTAAGTAAATTTTATGAATTTAGACCATCTATCTAACTTTAAAAGATTTCGATCCTTCCACTGTTCTAATTTTAGTTTATCTATTAATCAGTATTTAATGTAAAAATGACGTGATTACACATCAGGATGACATGCTATTACATTATTAAGCACTAATTTAATAAATAAATAATTTATTTGATTAAAACAACGTTACGATAAAATTCACGGATAAACATAAACTAAGATATAAATATAGGAGAACCAAAACATATAATTATTATTTTTTTATTGATGTGACTTATAAGGAACACTGAAGAACACGGATTATGATTAGCGTAAAAAGATATGCAATTATTTTCTTTTTGCAAATTTAGTAAAGGAGATTGATAAGTATAAATGATTTCGAATTTTGGTTGACGACACAGATCAGAAAAATGACTTGTATAGTTTAAAAGCTGGTAAGAATTTTTGATTTAAAATATATTTAATGAAAAATTATATCTAAGTATATGAATTTAATTTGAATGTATAAAAGTTGCAGAGTTTGAATTAATGAAAATATAATATTAATAGGTATGTATAAAAAGAAAGTTATTATATGATAAGAAGAGTGATATATAAATTGACGGCACGCCAGGCTAGCATGTTGAGCATGATTGATGATTGGTGTGGGGCCCAGTCTCCTTTGTGTTCTGTCAATTCCACATGCATTTTCTCATTATTATTCCATTCCTTGTTCCCTCACCCACCGTTTCACAAACTCCCTCCTACTACTTCTTACGTGTTCTATCTCTCCACTGTACACTCTATGCCACGTGTGCCATCTCACACAACCTAAGAACATCATTGGTTGCACACAAATTCACATTAAATCACAATACCACTTCATTTTTAAATTAACTGTTATTACTATATTTAATTTAATTATTTTTGTTTTAATATACGTATAATGAGTTTAGTTAATGCATTTTTTAATAACTTCATTGGTGCGGAATGTTGATTATTGATTGACTAATCTTCTGGTAAATTTTTGTTTGTGCTTTAATAAACTTTTCTTTTTAATGACATTTTTCTATATTGAAAGAAACTAAGCCTCGTATTAAATTTCTTATTTATAAATATTTATTTTGGAAACAAATAACATTTGATTTTATTTATATTTTAATATAAAAATATTCCATATTAACTACTATGAAAGCTACATAATTACGTTTTTATACTGAAATATAAACCAGATTAAATTTTATTATTCATAAACTTTTTCAAACAATTTTATACATTCTTTTTCAACCGTTAAGAAATTATATGATTCTTTTAAGGAAACTATCATGTAAATTATTAATTTTATTATAAATGACAATTTACGATTAAAATATAATTTATTGATAAACTTTAAATTAAGATAAAATTAATTTAAAAATCTAATGTTACATACAAGTATATATATATATATATATATATTATCAAATATTTCTATAAAGAAGTTTATTTTGAATATTCTTCAAATAAGCAATGGCTGAATTATTCAGCATTGTAAAACAATGAATCGAGATTTGAATTTTTAGTGGAATATTTTCAGATTTAGTATTTTATTATATTTCCAATCAAATTACCTTTAATAATATATATTTGTATTTATTGGTACAAATAAATATTAATAATTCTATATACATTAAAAAAATTACCTTTTTGTAGTTTTATAATTATTAGAGTCATAATTTTGAGCATTTAATAAGTAAAAACACTCCATTAGTATAATTTTAATATTTTACCTTTTAACATTTCATCATTATTTATATCAATTACTTGTCTATTTTCTCTTCTGATTTCTCTTTTTGTCTACACTAAATAAATATTAATTAGTTTTAATATGAATTACCAATGTTGGATGATATGATATAAGTTTACGGTTCGGAATATGAAAAACATATATATAAAAGTGTGCATACATGTCATGTAAGAAAAGACCATTAACTCTCTCCTTTCCTGTCATTTACATGATTAATGCTTATAATATTCAGTAACTTGCATAAAGCTGTCTCTGTCCTTCTCTTCTCCTTGCTTCTTCTTCCTCTCCTTCAATATTCTTTCTCTGCCCCTGCAATTCTTTTTTATTTGGTTCTTTCTTGCTGATTGTGTCCCTTGTGCCTCTGTCACAAGTTTTCACCCAAGAACATGCTAGTACGTATGTTTCTCTGCTTGATTTTGTTCTGTTGTCTTATATTGCTGTTGGGTTTATAATTGTGCAGCAAATCTGTTTTCAATTTTTAACCTTTCTGCGTATTAGATGCTTGAATTAGTGAGTGTATATCTCTACCCCATTGGGCGACGTGTTTGATTTCATTTGGGTTTGGTCTTGCTCCTTTCAGAGGCAATGGTAGTAGTTGCTGTCAATGGCAGACTTCAATATGATCTGTAAAACTTACACTTTATATATTTCAACCCTCAAATAATGCAATTTAAAACACTTATTCTTCTGTTCCAAGTCTCTCTCAATTGTTTTCAATTCATTGAGGCATACCTTTACATTCATCTTGACTGAGGAGAAGAGTGTTTTGCTTTGATTACTCTCTTTGCTATCAATTTCGCCACTTTCAGACTTTCTTTTAACTGAGGTAGTTGCGCATTCCAATAGGAAATGCTTACTGGTAAAGGGAAGTGAATTATGCATTCATATAAGTCGATTCTGTATCTGTATCTGTATCTGTCTTGAATCAATCTTGGACTTAATCCTAAGAATCTGTGAATTATTATTGTATTTGTCGGACATCTTGTGAATTGATGTTTTAATTTTTCCTCCCCAATGTTCAGGTAGCATTACTCTTGCTGCTGTCGCTAAGCAATGAAGTCAGAGTCAATGGTGATGGTGGTAACAGGCAGTGTGAGCATAACCCAGCACCAAAGCCAAGACCGCACACTGTGTCCATCTTGGAGTTTGGAGCGGTTGGGGATGGTAAAACATTGAACACTATTGCATTCCAGAATGCCATATTCTATCTCAAGTCATTTGCTGACAAGGGTGGTGCTCAGTTATATGTGCCACCAGGAACATGGTTGACTAAAAGTTTCAATCTTACGAGTCATCTGACACTGTTCTTGGAAAAAGGTGCTGTCATTCTTGGATCTCAGGTATTTCACCTTTTTCTTTTTCTTTTACCGACTTCTGATCGTTGTCCTTTTTACCGAGGATAGCACATGTCACATATTTCTGTCTGGGGTTACTCTTTCTGATAAGTGGGTTTCCTTATTCTTGTTTTTCCTTTCAAATGCTATTGTTGTTTTGGCAGGATCCGTTTCACTGGGATGTTGTTGATCCATTACCTTCTTATGGTCGAGGAGTTGAAGTTCCCGGGGGAAGATACCAGAGTTTAATAAATGGATACATGTTAGATGATGTGGTGATAACAGGTTTTTTCCACTCCCAACATCTTTTCTTTTTCCTCTTACCAAACATCTTTTCCCTAAATTTTCATATCTTTGCGGGTTTTACTAGGTAACAGTGGAATCATTGATGGCATGGGATTGGCATGGTGGGAATTGTTTAGCTCTCATTCCCTCAACTATAGCCGTCCCCATATTATTGAATTAGTGGCATCTGATCATGTGGTAGTTTCAAATCTCACATTCTTGAATGCACCTGCATATAGCATCCACCCAGTTTATTGCAGGTATGTTATGTGCTTCTTCTAAACATCACTGTAAGTAATACCTATTTTCAAACCACAACTGATATTGATTTGGTTTTGTGTTGCCAACAGCAATGTACATATTTACAATGTTTCAATTTCTGCTCCTCCAGAATCCCCTTATACCATTGGCATAGTACCAGGTGTGTCACATATTATATTTAGTCAACTTTGTTTAGTGTCTCTCAAATTTCAATATCTTATTATAAACGTTGCCAGTAGTCACTTAACTAATTGTCATGCACTTCAATGTTTTCAGATTCTTCTGATCATGTTTGTATAGAGGATTGTGTCATTGAAACGGGGTACGATGCAATTGCCCTGAAAAGTGGCTGGGACGAATATGGCATTGCCTATGGCAGGCCAACAGAGAATGTACACATCAGAAGGGTGCATTTGCAAGCTTCTTCTGGCTCTACTATTGCATTTGGCAGTGACATGTCTGGTGGAATTTCAAACATTCTTGTGGAGAATGTTCATCTTTACAATTCAAGGAGTGGCATTGAATTCAGAACTATGAGGGGTAGAGGTGGTTATATAAAGGAAATCGTGATATCAGACGTAGAAATGGAGAATATATACACTGCAATGGCCGCCACAGGTTATTGTGGATCTCATCCTGATGACAAATTTGATCCAAATGCTCTTCCACATTTGGACCACATTATTTTGCAAGATGTGATTGGCACAAACATCACTGTTGCTGGAAGCTTCGCCGGACTACAAGAATCTCCCTTCACAAACATATGCCTTTCCAACATAAATTTGTCTATAAATTCTGTTGCTTCCATTCCTTGGGAATGTTCAAACATCTCTGGATTTTCAGATTCTGTTCTTCCCAAACCGTGTCCTGATCTTGAGATCCTTTCGGATTGTCTCTCCCTTCCGAGTGTGAAGGGAAAAACGGCGGACATGTGATGTGACAATAATCCTCTGTCAACAAAAAGGTTCATATTCTTGAATTCCCTGCTTGAAGGCCTTGAAAAAGTGATTAGCCATTGGTATATCAGATAAAGCCACATTCTTTCAAATAAGACAGATATTGGGATCATTCATTTTTCCATTCTTCTTCCATGCTGCAAGCAGCACAATATTTGTTGTACAGCTTCATTTCTTCATTCATGTGTAATGAAATTTTGGTAGTACCCACAAGAGGACTCAATTTGATGATACCTTTACTGCTGCATGTCCTTTCAGATACTGTGATTTCACTGTAAAGCATGTGATGGATTTCCTTCAGTCTCAAATTCATGTTATTTATCCATGTAAATTTTATTGGTTCAGTTAGTAAAACACTATCGGGAAATAAAGGAATTAATAATAATTTTTAGGTCGCTTATCACTATCAATTGAAAAAAAAAGGTTGAATATGCTTTTGGTTTTTCTCATTTTTTTTTTTCATTTTTGGTTTATGCAGTTTTTCCAGGTTTTATTTTTATAATGAAAAGAAAAAGATTAGAAACAAAAGAAAAAAAAATTGCATCAATTAAAACAAAAATTAAGATATTTGCAAGAAAAAAACTATTACTTTGAACTCCTTGAGCCTAAGTATAACATTGTATTTTTCTTATTCAGTTTTCGTTATCGGCATGCTACACAAAATGTATATATAATATCTATTTGTATATCTAATGACTGTATTGTTATCCAATCGTATTAGAATTTTATTTCAATGATCCACACAATAATTTTATTAAACATCATCATCATAACAAATGAAGAACCCCAATTCTGATTGGAATTCAATTTGATTGTATTTCTTAATATATGAAAATTAATTAGTTGAATTATTTTTTATATTGAAGTTGTTTGTAATAACTCTTTTTGGCAGTTATAGTTAGGGTTTTTATGTTGTTATTGCACTGTGTGAGAATGGTGGTATGAAAAAGTTTTGGAGTGAGTACATCGAAAGTATAGATTGTTTCAGAAGTTCATCTCCTTTTCACTCTAATTAAATATTTTACTCCACTTCCATCTCCTTTTCACTCTTAATTTTGTATTCCAGAATTAGAAAAATGAGAAGGGAGTAAATTTTAAAGTGTGCAAGAAAATGGAGGTGAATTGCTTTCTGCAGTCCTATGTTTTCTTACTGCACCTGCATAAGCAAAATGAAAGGACAAAATTGCCCTCATCTTCCTCCACCACCCTACTTCCATACTTTTTTCCACCTCCGGCTTTTTCTTCCACCTCCACCCTTTTCCTTCTTACACTTCCATGTCCATCTCATCTTATACCTCCACCCAATCTTCTTCTTCTTCTTCTTCTTCTTTATTGCAACCCTTTAATTATTCTCGTAGCCTCTTTTAGAAGACAATTTGTAATACAAATTTTATTCTTGATTATATAATTCATAATATAAATTTATATTTCAAATTATATCATTCATAATGAAAACTTAGAAGATACAAATTATATTCTAGACTGTACAATTCCAAATATGTAAAATTAATAATTTTGAATTCAAGATTGTGTAACGTGAAATATCCACAAATTGCACAATCCAAAACTAAAAATTTAATAAGATTGTAATTGGAATTTAAAAAGTGTGGGGAGTGTAGGAAGAAAAGATAGGGATGCCGGAAGAAATTCCCTAATTTGAGTTGGGTCAAACTTTATAAAGTCCACATTGGTGAACAGTGTAAAACGGAGCCCAGTGTTAATGGACTATTTTTTTTTGTTAAAAAATATAGATGGAAAACAGTTAAACCAAAACCGACCCGACCCACAGCTAGCTTGTTTTGTTTCCCTCTCTCTCTTATTGCGAACGGGAACCCTCTTTCGTTCTCCTTGAGACGTGCGAGCTTCGAGTGTTTGGGTAATGGCTTCAACGGACGTCAGAGGAATTTTGACCGCTTTCAATCCTTCTCAGGACTTCTTCGCTATCACTGCCGGAGACGGTCGCGTCAAGGTTTTCTCTCTGTCTTTCTTCTAATCCTTTTACTTCTTCAACTCTTAGTTAACTTGTTCACACATCTCAACAATTTCTATGCATAGATATGGGACACGCTGAGTGGCCAGGTCCAGACCGAGTTCGCAGATATTGCATCGACTCATTCAACAACTACGTCACAGAATAAATCTATTAACGGCCATCTTGCACTAGATTATACCTGCATCAAGTGGTTCTCCTTCGAAAGAAAGGTTCCTTACTTTCTTTTTGCAATTATACGCGCATGTATGTATATGTGTATGTATATGTATGCGTATGTATTATTTGTTTTATAATTTTATATATGTAATATTTCTTTTGTAATGATATTTATGTATGCATACCTCACATTTTAATTATTGCAGAGGAAACGGAAGCATGTATCCTCGTTGTTAGTACTTGGAACTGGTAGTGGTGATGTTCTCGCACTTGATGTTGATGCTGGTCATTTGAGTTGGAGAATTACTGACTGTCATCCCGGGTAAGTTATAACATTTTTTTTCTCCGCTTTATTGAACTTAGATATGATAGCTTAGGTGTTTTAAATATTCGATTAAAATTGAATTTACTCCTTGGAAATCGACTTTTAAGATTGACATTAACCGAGCAAATTATTAAGGTGACATTCTAATATTTTACTGGAGAACAACACCAGAGAGAGTTGCATCTGTGTTATGTTCAATTTATAGTTATTACTGTATTTGAAAGGATGGTTTGACCTAATGCTCTGTATATTTTAAAATTTGTAACTCCGTGATAGTTGGAAATGGTGTCTCCCAGAAATGTAAATTCCTGGATTATATGGGTTTTAGTTCCTAATTTATGATTCTTATTTTGTTCAACTCAACTGCAGAGGTGTGAGAGCGATTGCATCTTCAGCAAACGTGTCAAGCATTTATACAGCTGGTGCAGATGGGATGGTATGTGCGATAGATTTCATGACAGGAAACCTGTTGGAGAAATTTAAGGCTTCTACCAAGGCGGTGTCCTGCATGTGTGTTTCTCCGGGTATTTATCCTTCACAGCTTTTATAGAAATATTGGTTTTTTTGGTGGGACCAACTGAAGCTAATTTCTTGCTGTCTAGCTGATTTAATCAGAATTAGACACTGTACGTGGTGTGTGGTATAATTTGATTGAGATTTCCATGGGATTCTTTAAACTTCTAGTCTAGTGCATTTTATTTGACCATAATAGAAAGCTCAAATATAATTGTAAGGTCGATGATCCAAATTTAGTTAGGTTGAACATCTACTCTGGAAGTTAGTTCTTTAATTATTGTTAAAATTAGAATGAGCTATATCATTATCAATAATTCATGAGTTTGAGTGAGCCAGATGGACTTCAGTTAATCATGATTTTGATTGATATTTAATCTGTAGGGGTATTGATACTACTATTTTTATTACTGATTTTGGTAGCTGCTTCTTTACTTAAATCAGATGGGAAGACATTAGCTACTGCAGCTGCACAATTGAAGATTTTTAATTGCTCTGATCACAAAAAGATTCAAAAGTTCTCTGGTCATCCTGTGAGTCTCATATATATTTCCCTATATACATGCATATACTGTATCAGCGCGCTAGTAATATGCCCTAAGAATAAGCAAGGCTGTTTTTTAAAGTTGTCTGCGTTATGATTTTATTGTTTGTATAACATCGTTTTAGTTTTGTTAACAGGGTTCTATTCGATGCATGGTTTTCACTGAAGATGGCAAGTATATCCTCTCGTCCGCTGTTGGTGAAAGATATGTTGCTGTTTGGAGGGTAGATGGTCCTAAAACGCAGTCAGCTAGTTGTGTTCTTGCGATGGAGCATCCTGCTGTCTTTCTTGATAGCAGGTGCATTGATAGTGCGGAGGATGACATGCCTGGCATATGTGTTTTGGCCATTTCAGAAATTGGCATTTGTTATTTATGGTTTGGTAATAGTATTGAAGAACTGCGTAATGCAAAAGCCACAAAAATATCATTATCTTTAGAAGACATGCCCTCCAGAAATTATAGAGGAACTCTGCCAGCAATATATGCTGCAAAATTACAAGGCATCCAGAAGCCAGCCTCTGGGCAAGTTTTTCTTGTTTATGGGTTGCTTGTAAAGCCATCATTCAGAAAAATTCTTGTGCATTCTGGTACAGATGTAAAGTTGAATGTCTCTCGTGATGGTGTTCTTCTACCAACTAGTCAAGCTCTTGTCAAATCTAAGAAGGGAGCAAATGCACAAACAGGTAAGACATTGTGTGTTTAGTTAACTTTTTGTAACTAGCATTCTCTAATTTTGTCTATTTTTGTCCATACAAAACTACTTGAAAAGTTTGAGGTATTAGGTGGGAAACCTAAAACTTGTGTATATTGCAATCTTCTTCAGTGTTTCTTTGATGTACACGATTTTTCTATCTGATCGTATATCTAATTTTGAACTTTTGTCCCAAAATAAGCTGATCTTATTTCCTGTTAGCTCTATTCCTGATCCTATTGTAGGTTACTAACTGCTGCTCCTATATTGACAGTTACTGCCCTAGACCGAGCTAATGCTGAGGATGCCTTGCTTCCGATTCCTAAGGTTTTTGATTCCCATGAAAACGAGAAAGAGAAAGCATTTCAAAAACCTTTGGACAAGGATATAATTGATGATTTGTGGAGAAGTACTAATGATGATTCTGTTGAGACGGAAGGTATATAGTATTTTCTTGAACAAATGCATGATTGAGTTAATGCTTCAATTGTTGCTGAGACTGGACTTATCTCTTTCAGTTTATCACCATGTTATCTTACTGAGCAATAAATTAAACACTTCTACTATTTTCCTCAAAATGGAATTTATAGCTTAATATGTATGTTGACAAATTGATACCAATCCAGAAATTTCATTTGCCTAATAACAATTCCACCCTGCATGGACTCTACAAATAGTAAAGTAAGAAAGTCAATAGGTTGAAGTAATGGAAAGTTTCTCACGTGGTTGATTAACTTCTAGGTATTTGTTTGTGTTTACATATCTGAGTGACATTCATATTGTTTGTTACAAAACAGTGGTTTTATATATTTTTATTCGTTAATAATTTTAAGAGACATTTTGTAAAGGACAGTCTAATGAATGCAATGCAATGCTATTGCATGCGTAAGAGCTATCTAACTTTTTAAATACCTCATCTTCAACCTTGTCAGTCATTTGATGTGAAAACTGTACCATAACTCCTTATGTGCGCAATATTGTTTGTTTTTTAAAACAAAAACAGCGCATAAAATCACAATATAGAGACATCCCAATTAGGTCGTGTGTGCCACTAACAATTATCTGCAACACACCATAAATTTACTAAAAAATGATGAAAGAAAGAGAACAAGAAAAATTTGGGGGAGTGACATAAACCAAGCCCATGAAAACAAAGATCAATTAAACTTATAGTTGGGAAGATCAACCCTGTTCTGGTTAAAGTCCTCACTGCTGAAACTGGGAATTAAATCCCACCAAAAAATAGTCCTGTTATAGTAAAACCATGAGAGGCTAGCTTGTCTGCATAAAACTCCTTATGTTGAGGATTATGATTGCTTATGATTTGTAACATTTTTCAACCACCAATCAATATGGTAGAGCATTCTTCCATTGTAAATGGCATTGGCTTATAGGCATTTTTAATACAATTTGCCTGTCTTATGTTCATTGCTGCCACTAAGTATGTTCTAGAATAGAAGATGAACTGACACTTCTTTTCTGCTTTGCTTAATCTGTTATTTTACCAATCTATGCAGAAGATATGGCCCATAGTGAGGCTGATGACCTTTGCATGGAGGACCTGCTAAAAACACTAGGGATGCTTTCCAGTGAAAGTGAATATGCATCAAACATTAAACTTTGCTCTAAGTTGTTGAAGGGTATTGATGTGGAAGCTACTGTTCCAGTGAAAAAGGTTAGTTTGAGTCAATGTGACTGTCATTTAGAATTGCTTTTGGTTCATGTTAATTGTCATTGTGTTATATTAATTGTCCATATTTTTAAAGGTTGTGCGTAATTGTTTGTGCCTAAACTTTTAAGATCCATTCATTAGATAAGAGCAGCTGTTTTGTCTATGGAGCCAAGCAAAGCATTCATGCTACTGGAAGCGTTACTGACTGCATGGGAATCAAGGTTTTGTTTCTATACTTGGGCTATCATCTGAAATATTTCTTGCCTACGCCTGCATGCTCTCAATTTTCTGTTGTTTGTTCATTGTTTTATCACTATATTTAAAGAGTGAATGTCATTCTTGGAGTGGTGTTAATTTATGGTAGCATTGGATGTCTACTTTCTTCCCCCACATAGAAATGGAAAGCAAATGTTTTGTGAACCTAGAATAGGAATGGGAAAGTATGGAGAATAGGAAATATCTCTCTTCAGAGGATTTCCCTCTCAATGGATTTTTTCTTTTACAAGGAGCAAAAGCTCAATTCTCTAATGATGCAAGACTAAATGCCTCTTTCCTGACATCCTTCTTTGGTTCATGTGATGTTCTAAGGGGTAGCATTCAAAAGCATGATTGATAGTTGTAGGAAATATAATTCTATGGATTATATTTTAATGTTAGCTTGTAGTTATGTTAAGGAAGATGCTACTTAGCTAATTCCTGTTTGGTTTCAGAAAACATTGTTTTGTTAATAAGTACAAAAATACTGCCTTGTTTTCACATTCCTGTTTCAAAATATTTGGTGTAGAGACAGTGGAAACGAGCAATTGTGATATCTTTCACTATTTATTTTATTTACCCTAAATGGAAAAGCATATACATTCAATTCTCTCGACATTGACATTGGTAAATCTTTATTCAACAGGTCATCTAGTGGAAAGTACATTCTTCCATGGATATACAGCATATTAGTGAATCATGCTCAAAATGTCATTGCTGAGGGATCTGATACACGTACGCTTGATACCTTAGAGAGGGTATGACAGATTGAAATTTCTCATTTATTTGCTTATTATCAGCAATCTGAACTTTAAATTCATCACGCTCTATTTTCAATATAAAATTCAAATATGCTTCTCCAAAGTTAGTTTTGTTGCTTCTCCTGTTATTCCTTGTATGACAAATGCTTCACTAATGATGTGTTCTACCTATGTTGACTTTCGTCAATGGTTGTCTTAGTTGATGTTATTTTACAGTAAAAGACTTGAAAGATCATGAAATAGCCAAAGGATAAGTTAATTTAACTTGGCTTTGTTAAACTTATATTTACTACACGTAAAATATTTTCTTAATAAAGCTAAGGCTACTTTAATTTGTTTCTTCTGGTCGTTCTGATTTTCTGGGGATTTCTGATTCTGTTTGAGCGACGAGGCATATGTCTTCACTTTGATAAATGTTTGAGAATTTTAATTGTTTACCGCCTCTTTTCAGATTAGCAATTTTAGAGGGGCAGCTCTTCAGCCTTTGTTACAATTATCAGGTCGTCTCCAACTGGTGACATCACAGGTATAGTCCCATTTTCTAAAATTAATTTGCACGTCTGTTGAATGTTGTTGGTTTTCAGGGGCCTTAATAAAATTTGCTTTCAGATTGACAAAGCCTCTCAGACTATAAGCCATTCGGGGCATGAACTCCAAGCGGAAGAAAGTGAAGAAGATGAAGATGAAACTAAGGATGAATATTATCACGAGGGAGATGATACTTCTGAAATAAGTACTGATGATGAAAGCTAGTCTCATTTTTCATTTTTTTGAGAGGTAATTACATAAAAAGCTTTTATAACTTGTACATTTTGGTAATACCAAAATTGATAAATAGTGTATTTGGATTGGAAGTGAGGAACCCAAAATCTTGGAGGCATCATGAAAAACTGGAAGCAACTGTGTTGCCTTGTCTTTAATGTAGAAAATCTGAATCATTTTTGGCAAAAGTGAAGCCAAACCAAACATAAATTGTGGTCGGATAAACATTTAAAGTTTTTAACTTGGGTCTGGAGATCCTGGGACATCCATTCTAATACATCATACTTGGGAATCATAATTCAAGATTTCTTTAAATTATGGTTGACAATGATGTATGGTTTTCTTTTGCCATTTGTTTGCCAATTAACCTTTTCCACGCCATTATTTCTTAAAACTCTAGGAGGATCTTAGTCATGTTCTAGGGTTGGGCGTAATTGATATTGGCAAGCAAAAAGTACTTGATTTATGTAATTTTTTATCAACCTAAATTATGCTTTGCTTATTAGCTTCATAAAAATGACTATTTTGCGATAGGTGGCCACTGTCTGAAGTTGTCTCTTTGAACTTTGGAGAACCAACCCCTGTATTGAATGTCAAACTGTTCAAATATTTATGTCTCGTCCTTATCTTATTTTTTGTTTTTATCTTAGAAATTGTGGTATTGTCTCGTGATGTTGATAATTTTAGCTATCATAAGTCCGTATAAGCATATTAATTGGACTTTTTTTTTTTTTTGAAAATTAGTAATTGCAGTTTTAACTTATTAACTTTTTACAGGTTGACCCTTTTGCGGCTAACAAAGATAGAGGAATTGCGGCCGACAGAGATATAGAGGAATGGAAACTGTATTTCATCCAGCCTTTCACAATTTTGTTGCTATATAGATAGATAACTCCTCAGAAAGAAATTTTGGTGTTACCCACAGAATTATTGAAAATGACGCTGCCCCTAATTTATGTAATTTCAGTTTTTTTACCGATAAGTAAAAGTAGACGAACATAGCTCGGACATATATTTACATGTTTGAAGACATACTCAGCTTATAATGATTAGGAGTTTGTATAAACCGGATCTAGGACATCTTTGAATATACAGTTATCTACCTGAACATGTATCTTTCGCTCTCACGAAACGAATCCAGAATACATTTTTCTAGCACCCAGAAGTTAGGAATATTCTCCATTCTCTGATCACATCCAAACTAAAGTATTCTTGTTTTCTGCCTTCATATTATATTTTTGTGAATTCTCTTCCAGAACACACTTATCAAGACATATACGAAAGCACAAGAGACTTTCTCTTTAGTTTTCGTAATCATCTCTCAACATTGTAATTTCTAACTAGACAATGCAACAGGCATTCGGATTATCATCGCTGAACATTGAAGCGATGTTAACATTGCCGTTTTGGTAATCTCCACTGTAGTAATGTGTGTGCATTGATGGTGATCTAACGCATTCGTATTCAGTGACGTTTGACGAAGGCATGTGTGTATTATAGCTGTGTGTCACATACATTGACGGTGACGGCTCTTGCAGAAATACAGGGCCATTATCGTATCTGTGCCAGTGCTCGGCATGGATGTGGCCAGAACTGAATCTGTTTGCGTAGTTAGACGAATGGTGTGTCACATGAACCTGCTCTAGATCTTCTCTTGTGTTATTCTGCCACTGCCGGGCTGCGTTGTGCTGTGTTAGTGTAGGTGTGGATGATGATGGTGTTGCTTCAGGAGGTGGTTGCCGCGGTGGTAATTCTAATGACTGGCTTGCTTGAAGTGGTGGTAATTCTGATGGGTGGCTTGCTTGACGTGGCGGTGGTTGCGCTGCATTAGGGGCTGGTGCATTTCCTTTTGGTTTTGGTTCTGTTGGTTTAGACGGAGGTGTTAGTTCAATACTAGAGCAAATTGTGGCATTCTTCTTTGTCTTCTTAATTGCTTTGACAACTTGTTCTGGATCTGCCCACCCAACAATTGTGAGCTTCTGTCGATTTAAGTCAACACGAAGATCATGTATACCTGTAAAGGGAGAAGATCTTGAAATAAATTGATGGTGTAAGTGCGTGATACGCAAGGGAAATCGCGTATATACATAGACCTACCATGAATGCCATTTAGTGCCTTCTTGATCTTCTGGACGCAACCCTTGCAGTCCACCCGGACCTGTATCTGTGTGACGCGAGGTGCCTGCATTTGACGGATTAGCCGCTCTTGAAGATGGTGCTTGCCATTTGTTTAAATTTACCGAAAATGAAGAAAATATAAAACCAAATATTACATTGTTGGATATTACCTGTGACTCCTCCCGAGCCATGGAGCTGTAAAATTAGAGAAAGAATGGGATGTGTTTATGTTTTAAGGAAGTGGATAACGGATGGAGAACCTGTGCTTGGAATCTGTTTATACATGCCTTGCACGGGCAAGGAATATGCTAAAGGCAAGGGAAGCGGGAAATGCAAGGAATCTTGAATTCAGGAAGAGGGGTGATGATTCAGGAAAGAATTCAAAGGTTCTCACTGGACATTTCTAAACTCTGATGCCGAATTGAATAACCATACCTTTGTTTGATTACGTGAATGCCAAAAAGGTGACTTACGTGGTCAGTGCGAACTTATCATATACAAATTTAAATTCTTGATGTTAATACCATTGCAGCATCATATGGATTCCCGTTTACAACCATCCAATCATGTGTTTACTCAATAGAAACGAATTATTTCTTATTTGTTTAAGTACATCGGAATTCATGTAAAGGTAAAACAAAACACTCTTCACCTCTGTTACTACCAAAGTACAAGTATTTTTTCCACTGCCCTTTTTGGCTATTAATACAGCAGGGGCTTATTAAGGAATTCAAGTCTTTGCAACCATTCTAAAACAACCCTATAGTTGCAAACTGTAACTAAAAATTTGAATAAATTTGTATATCTTATGAAACATGAAACAATAAATAAACTAACAAATTGCACAAATTTGTATAATTAAGCATATACTTGTGGATTCTCCAGCAGGTATGACTCCACAACTTTGTAAATTGCAATTGTGCTCTCCCTTCCTTCCTTTAGTTCTTCCTCTTTAACATCAAACTCCCCAATGGTATTGTAATTGCTTGTCATTTTGCAGAGGCAACCTCCATCACTAGTGGCCTCAAACTTTACCTCATAACCTATAGACTCAAGTCTGTCACCTAAAGGATCCCCTTCAATCATAGTGTATTTGCAAACCAAGTTCTCCTTATCAAGCACATCGATCCTGTGTTTCAGATATTTGAAGGGGCTAGCTGCATAAAACAAAGGCATAACAGGTTAATTAAAAAACATAGAGAAGAAAGTAATCCCCTTTCAGTTTAGCGTGTCTATGTTAATTTGATTACCAACCTTCATTGAAGTTTACTTGTTCAATGCTTCCAGCTTCTCCATCACCTTGGATTACATTCACATCTTTCACAAATTGAGGTAAGAGCTTTGGAAGCAAATTCTTGGAGTCTACGATCAAGGCCTTGAACATGCGTGATGGGGCAACAGTGGATGAATATTCCTGTGTGTAGGTTGTGATTCCCATATTGAATTTTGTAGATTGCAGAGATCTCAGGGAATCAAATTTCAGAATGATGATAGATGGTAGATGTTTGATCCAGAGGGAAGGACTTTATTTTATAGGACCAGCAACACCTATATGAAATGAGTTTCGTGGAAACGAGGTTTTTGATTGATTTGGATATGTTTGGAACTTAGACTTCAAATAATAAAATGGAGATTACATTGGTAGTTAAGAATGAGAATTTTCTTATTTGATGACTTAAAATGCCAGTGGCTGCTGCATGTGTTTTTTCTGTATCATATAATATTCAAACTTTTGGTCCCACATCGGTGGCAAGTTGATGAATCAGCCCATTTGCCAACGTTTTGGATTGCATTCATTTAGACCGCGATGATGATAGTTTCTTACCTACCCGAGTATGCCGAGAACAGAGGGTGTTAAAATGCTTTTTCACCAAATCTATGATTAAGTTTATCAATGTAATTACTATATCATTTGTACCACGCTGTATCATCACAATTTTATCTTATAATCTGAAGTAATATTTTTAAGCGATTTTAAAATATAAAAATATAAAAAATAAAAAATCATTTAAAAATATTATTTTATGGTTAAAATTTAATTATTAAAAAATTATTTTTTTACCATTTTTTCACTTATTTTGTTGACGTATCATTATTTTCTTTGATATATATACTTTGTGATTTATTGTTTACATTATTGAGGGTTCTAAATATTATGTCCCTGTTTTTTTTATTAAAAATCGAACTCTAAAAATGTTTCTTTTGTTAAAAAATTTCCCTAACTTATTGAAAGGGAATATAAAGTTGATTAAATAATATTTAAGTGCGTGTAAGTATTGTTGTTTGAAGAAGGAACAGTTGCAGCAGCTTTTAAAACACTTATATTATGGGACCATTTTAAAACATGAGAATTAAGTTTGAACGCATGAGTGTTTGTTTGAATTTGACCTAATTTTAACCATTTTTTATTTTTATTTTACTTTGACCAAGTTTAGATTAAAGTTTTCTTTGATTCTTGAAAGGAGAGTCCTGTACATACTCATCACTTTGGATTTTACTTCCATACATTCATAACACATATTAGCACTATAGTCATTATTTTAATAATTAAATAAAATCTTAATCATATTAAGATTATAAATTTAAATAGTGAATTTAACTAAATATATAATTTAATCCTTAAAATGTATTTGGTAGTTAGCATTGGTCAATGGATCTTATTCAATAAACAAAAAATAAATAAAAATTGATGGATGGGTTTCCTAAAAAAATGTTGAATGAGAATTTTCTTATTTGAAGGCTTTCATAGGAACCTCCATGCAAGCAAAGACCTAGACCATATATA
>Ga0214543_1003579_pt1 | contig 30033 bp, 23 predicted proteins | sample CNSS2metaG_FD_160094 | JGI IMG/M metagenome (GOLD analysis project Ga0214543, IMG submission 160094) | Root nodule microbial communities from cowpea collected in UCLA plant growth center, Los Angeles, California, USA - CNSS2 | ecosystem: Host-associated > Plants > Roots > Nodule | place: USA... | reverse complement strand
GGATTTAAACAAGTTAGTATTACTCAAGATGAGATGTTCTTGAGTTACTTTGTTGGCCATGAGCTCATTTATCCTGACTAGTCACTACAAAATTAATCAATATCTTTATAAAAGTATAATAAAAATTCAGTTTCATGGATTTGGGAGAATTTTTATTTCATTTTATTTTATTATGATATGTTTTTTTTTGTGATATTTGTCTCACTTCCCTATTTCTTTTTGATTGTGTGCGAAAAACAAAATTTTATAACATTATCATAGATGGCTGCTCCGAACATGCCTGATCCCTTCTTCGCCGACATTGTGGCTGTTTTTCCGGGAAATGCATGGCAAACCAATGTAGTGAATAATTTTGTAACATTTCAGGGAACGGGAAACTCTACCATTACTTTTCTCTCTGCTCCGAATGCACCGATTGTCATCGAAGGACAAATCGGAGTTACCTTTTATTTACCCCCAACAGTCCAAGTGAATCCTATCCATAACCTTTTCCCTCCACCTGTTTGATAAACCGCATATGAGGGGGAAACTGTAAATAAATAACCCTTCTTCCTCTTCTAGTGTAGGAAATATAAAATGTACTAAACATTGTGGATATAGGAAGTATATAGTATTGTAAATATATATAAATGTGAATATTTTAAATATAATTATATATTAGTGTATAAATTTTTGTCTCTAAATATTTATAAGTATACTGTAATAAATAAATAAATAGATTTTTTTTTGTCGTCACAATTCTCGCTTAAGCGAGTCGCTACTCGCCTGGGCGAGAATACCCCTCGCCCAAAAGGAGCTTCCTCGCCTGAGCTACACATACATCAACATACCTCAAGCCCCACGCGTCCTCGCTTAGGCGAGCCTCTCTCGCTTGAGCGAGATGGTGTCTCACTCAAACGAAAGTTATCCGCCTGAGCGAGAGCGCGAGCGCGAGTTTGGGCCTGTTTTTGCAGGTCTCGCCTAGGCGAGACCGGGTCGCTTGGGCGAGAACATCGAGTCTCGCCACTGTTCGTCCTGCAACAGCCATCCAAACACACTCCAAACATCAGTACACATCCATTCAATATTTCACAATAGCACCACAATCGTACAAATCATAAAAACAGTGGCAAATATGCAAGAAACAGACTTAAACAAAGATCCCTAGCTTCCCTTACCTAGAATGAGCTAGAATAAGATCTCGACATCGAACAACGTAACACCACAGCTCTAGAAAGAGATTACAACATTGTAAAAGTGAAGCGGACTGAGTTAAACAGGTTTATCAGTACGAACCCTAGCTGGACTACGAAGAGTACGTTGAAGGAAGAAGAGCATGGGCTGAGATCAACTTACATGGACAAAAGAGAGTTGTATGCACTTGGGAACGAACGAGATCCAAAACCCTAGCAGAGGAAAATGGCAGCAGCTCTAAGGGTGTGAGGGTTCTGTTTTTCAAAAGTGAGCACAAAGTTTAGGGTTAGGGCAGATTGGATCTGATCTTTCCCCTTTGGCCCAGCCCTTAGGCCCATAAGATTGGGGCAGCCCTTAAAATAAAAGGCAGAAAATAAATGGGCCTTACAATGTGAACTTTTGTAAAGGTGACAAGATTTTAGTGGTGGCTCGAATGTTCTTAATGACCAGAATTAAATTTTTTGTTGTTCCAATGGGAGAAATCTTACAAAAAGTTCTCCGATGAAAGTTAGTAAAAGAATAATGATTTTTTTAGTAGAACTGTATGAGTGAGTGTGTACTCTTTAGAAAATACTAAATATATTTATATGATCTTTTGGACTTTGAAAATATGTAATAAACCATGTAGTAATCTATTTGGTAATGAAACTAATTGGACCGTATTACTTAAGATCATCTAATATCAGGTAGATACATAAATCATAATATTATATATAAATATTTTACTAAAACAATAAAATAGTTACAATAGTTATATATGAAATTTTAGTTACTATAAAATATATTTGTAACGTATTTTCAATATATATATATATATATATATATATATATATATATATATATATATAATTTTAAAATGTAAAATTTAAGATAAAAAAAGTTGACAAACTAGTGAACTTACCTACTCTTTAACGTCCTAGATTAAGATTATTAAAATTTTTAGCTCACACTTTTTGTGTGAAATTTATCCTTTTTTTAACGGACTTAAGACGATATGAGCCAAAATGAGACATTTACTTGACGGATTTAAGATCTTGCGAGAAGAATTACAAATTATTTAAATCTTAATTAAACAACTATTTAAAATAAAAGTAAAGAATTAGAGAAATAAATATATAAGATGAGAGGGGACAAATAGTAGTAATTAATTATATAAATATACAAAACTTAAATCCTTACCCATGTCATATAAAATAATAGCACCACTTCTTACTTGCTGTGGCCAGTGCCATTACCATATGCGTGCCAATGCCATATGCTTCCTCCAAAATGCACTGAAATTAAAAGTTCTCTCATTCCTGCACATGCCAACCTCTTTCTTCTTCTCTTTTTACCCTCCTTAATTGGGTCAACAACTTTACGGTATCCACTGATTTTATTTACCTCTTTTATTAATTAATATGTATGGAGTGACTCCACCCAAATTTGAATGTTTCCATTTTCAAGTACTTGGGAAATTTTAAAATAAAATCATATTTGTATAAAATAATTTTCTTGTATTTAACCATAACAAACAAAAGAAAATACTTATAATTTGTATTACATGATATAATTTATTTTCGATGAATTTAAAAGTTTCGTATAGTTTATAAATACCATTCTTCATTAACTTATGAAATCATTTTTTAAGACACAAGCATGATAAATCAAAACTAATAATGTTTCTTATATGATAACTCCTACTAAATAAGGAGGTCCTTATATTCTCTCCATAATTTATTTTTGGATTAAATATGTTTTTAATCTTTTAATTTTTAAAAAAATTAAAATTAGTCTTTTATTGAAATTTTAATTCTATTTAGTCCTTAATTCTAAAAATATGTAAATTTGGTTCTATTAACTAAATTTTGTTAAGTTTATTTTAAATTTTAAATGCATTTTATAATAACATTCGAGTTGTTTATACTGTTTAAAATATTTCTACTTCTATATTAATTGAAAAAATACATTTGAAATATTAAATAAATTTAATTAATGTGATTAAAAAAATTAAATCCACAAATTTTAAAAAGTAAAAGACTAAATTAGTCTAAAATTTTAAAAATAACTAATTTTAATTTTCACTAAAAAAAATTAAAAATAAAAAACATATTTAATTTTTTATTTTTTATTATATAATGATTTCAACAAGAGTTTATAGAGAATCTTTGTATAATATAATGAAAATATTTTGATTTTTTAATGTATCAGGCATTTCACATTTGATTTTACTTTTTCTTGTGTTATTTAACTATGCAAGTGTAGACAAAAAAATAGTTATTTTATTTGTAGCTTGTGGCTTTATTAGCTAGGGTTCATAGGTGCAGTACCCTCCTACATAGGTAGGACTCTAAGTCCAAGCACTTGAACTCTGAACTCATGTCTCAGTCAAGCTGTGATCTCCAATCTTCAAGGTAGTGGACTTTCTCTGTTCTTGAGCTGTCCATTGCCATAACAACACCACTGATGATTTTGAAGTATGTGTTACTGAATGTCAATGGTGCACTAATTAAGAGATGCAAATTCAAAGTTTGTGTTTTGCTTGGTATTAACATTTTGGACTCATGCCACCCACTTGCATCTGCAAAAAAAGAATGTTTAAACACATCTCAAATATCTCAAATAGTCATAATTTTACTTCTTTCAAAATATTTTATATTATGTAACTTGATTATATTACCAAATTAGTTGTTGTATCTGATGTGTTGTGTATTTTAGAGTCTACAATTTTACTTTTAAAAGACGTTTTGAAAAATTGGAAAAAATATATTTAAATTATTTTTAACCTCAGCTACTCAATTATTAAGTGGTGTGAGAATTTTAAATAGATCAAAACAAAATAAAATAATCTTGATCCACCATTAATATACCGTTCAATTAGAACAAAAATATTATTAGCACGTCCATCATCATAATAGCATATATTAAAATTTCTTGTTTTACGTGAATAATAATTGACACTATTATCAATTGGATCACACATTACCAGTAGACCAAAATTGTTTAATTTTAGTAAAACTAATAAAGAACCAAATTGTAGTTAAAATTTTATAAGTATCAAAATCGTACGCTTACAAAAACTTTAGATATCAGAAGAGAATTTAAGTTATTATTTTAAAACTGAAGGTTAATTGGAAAAAAAAAAATGTAGAAATCAAAGTTCTTAAAAAAAAGTGAAGTAAAGATGATTTCAAACGAATTCTTCATATTTTAAAATTCTATATTATTTTATATTTTTAATTAATTAATAGAAATAAAATTATCTCTTACATGGACGCTTATCTTTCATGTTTTTCAATATTTTCACAAAGTGCCTCTTAAAATAGGTAGTTGGCAAAGTAATGGTAAGTATACTTTCATTTCTTTAATTTTTTTACTTTATTAGTTTTATTCCCAATTTGTCTGGCTAAAAGTGAAAACGTAGATACACTTGAAACAACCTAAACTAGTTTTCACATTTTTCTTTTATATTTGGAAGTTGAAATATATGGCTAAACATACTACATCAGTTATAAGTAAATCAGTTCATAACATAAGAATAAATTTCACCTTATTAAATTAATTGGTTTTATAAAATTAAGTTAGATTAAAATCTTACTTTCTTATAATTTGATCGAAGATATTAAGAGTTTATTTTAGTTAAATTGAGTGTATTTTATTACTTTGCTATTTGCTCCTCACAATTCTTTATATCATGATATCCTTAATGTGAAAGGTGTGCTACAAATCTCATATTAACTAAATAAAATAGTTTATTGCTATAAAATAAAAGTTAATAATAAGGAGAAGAAGAAAAGAAAGATGGGAGAATGACGAGCATTTTTTCTATGTATCATTATCAATAGGGAAAATTCATATTTATAGATACAAAATGTGGCCCAAATGATATAATTCAAGGATTACAATAGTTAATGCAAACAATTTAAATAACATCAATACTAATCAATCATGAGTAATTGTTAGCAAGTCAATGACATCCATTAATTTCATAACACTCCACATTGCGTGTCCGTTAGTCAAAGAATGTATCTTATTAAAACCTTACTACGAAAAATTCTTTGGAATAAAAACCTAGTGAAGAAAAAAAGAGTACATCATTATTTATTCTTCAATATAATAGTATTTATCACATCTTCTATTTTTTTCCCCTCGTATAAACTTATACCATTAAATGACAGTCCAATCTTGTGAACCAATTGCTTAAAGGATTAACAAAGACTTTGTAAATAAATCAGCCAGATTTTCGGACCAAGAAATTCTTCATCCTTTTCTTGAGGTCTAAAAGGTCTTTCTCAACATCTAATGACCTTACAACCGTTGTAGTGCATAATGAATGTGATTTATCCGTATAGAACCTCTTAAGCACATTTATTATATAAGTCTATTGATGTACAAAAATATTTTTATTTTAATACTCAATTTGTAATCTCAAATAAAACTGTCCTTTCAAGATCCTTCATCTCAAATCTTTCTTTAAGCAATCAATTGCCTTTTTAAGAATTCCAATGATGTTTATGTTATTAACATAAACACTAATGATGGAAAATTCATTTTTTGATCTTTTCATATAAATATAAGGATAAATAGTATCATTTTTATACCATTCTTTTAACAAGTACTCATTATACCACATATGTCCCTATCGCTTTAATCAACAGAGAGACTTGTTCAATTTTATTGAATAATCCTCTTTAGAATTTACCTTGTTAGGAAAATTAAATCCTTAAGGGATTTTCACATAAATATCATTCTAAGAGAATCGTACAAATAGGCTATAACATCATCTATTAGATGTAAATGTATACCTTCTTGTGCAATTAGGATAATCAAATATCAAAATGTTGTTGCACCCAATACTAGTAAATATGTCTCTTCACATATCAATACCAGGTTTTTGTGAAAAATCTTGAGCAACTAACCATGTTTTATATCGAACAATTATACCATTATTATTTTGTTTTTGCGAAAAAATCCATTTGTACCCAATGGATTTACACCCTCAAGTGTCCAAACTATAGGCCCAAAAACCTTTTTTTTAGCAAGCAAATCTAATTATGCTTAAATTGCCTCTTTTCCTTTTGGTCAATCATTTCTTTATCCAGGTATTCAATGATCATTAGTTCTTGATCCTCATTGTCACTCATAATATTCATCACTACATTATATACAAAAGTCTCATAAATGTGGAATTTGTTTTGGTTTCGTATTATCTTATTCATAACATAATTTATTGAGATCTCATAATTGTTAACAATTTCAAGTATTTGGGGTTCTTCCAGAATTGAATCATTAATTATGTCAAAAAAATACATTGGGATTTCCACCTTTTCAATTAGGTCATCTTTTATTTTAGCTCATTTTCTCATTCGAGAGTTTTTATCTTTGGAATCAATAGGCCTACCACGCTTTAGGCGTGTCTTTGCAACCAACAGACCTATCACGCTTCAAGCGTGTTATAAATTAATATCAATTCTATTTCGAGCATTAGTAGTTAGTATATTTGATTTATTTACCCTTTTTCTATTAGTAAAAGATCTGGTAATTGAATGACTAATTTTGTAAATGAATTATCTTTTGAACTTCCAATTCACATTCTTTTGTATGATGATCAAGACGAGATAATGATAATTCATTCCAATCAATATCTCTTTTCAATTGTTTTCTTTCTCCCTCTAATGTTGGAAAAACTTATCCATTAAAATGACAATCAACAAATCAAACTATAAATAAGTCTCCTATTGATAGTTCAAGATATTTTTATTATTGATGAAAAATCATATCCAACATATATTTCAATTGTCTTTGAGGACCCATCATAGTCCCTTTTGGTGAGAAAATCAGAACATATGCACCACACCCAAAAATTATTAAATGAGAAATATTAGGTTACTAACCAAAAACTAACTCTATAATAGAGTATTTCTAATAACTTGTTGGCTTGATGCGAATTAATACTACAACATGCAAAATTGCATATAGCCAAGTAGCCACTAGAAGATTAGCTCTCATAAGTAATGATCTTGCAACCAGTTTTAGACGTTTTATTAATGATTCTACAAGTCCATTTTGAGTATGAACATGTACTACTAGATGTTCAACTTCAATTGCAATTGATATGCAATACTCACAAAAAGCATGAAATGTAAATTCACCAACATTATCGAGACAGATTTTCTTAATTGGATAATCTGGGAAGTAAACTCTTAATTTTGCTAATAATTTTGAAAATGTCTGATTGCGAGTTGATAATAAACAAACATGTGACCATCTATTTGATGCATCAATTAAAACCATGAAATATCTAAATGATCTACACGGTGAGTGTATTGGACCAAAATAATCACCCATGACATGACCAGACATAATTAATACTCTATAAATACACATGGACCCCAGTAATTAAAGATACGCATTCATTACTCCATTAATCACCTGATTTGACTTTTTAAGAGCTTTAGCTGATTTGAGCTTCGGAGTCCCTTCTGCAGGTAACCCCTCCTAGGTCCAAGCAGACATGTACCAACCGGGAAGAGGCCAACTGAGGAGATAGCGGACTGCATAGGTAAGGTGACGCTCGTGCCTAACTTATCTTGTTTGTTCTCTACAAGAACAATTGGCACCCACCGTGGGGCACGAGACAACACCTTAGTACCTGTTTTTCTCCGAAGATGGTTTCAACCCATAGTAGAGCTGGAGTTAACAAGCAGGCAGATGCTGGTCCCTCAGGACCTACTAACATCACCCCTGACCTAGCCGCCATCCTAAACGGCCAGACCAAAATGCAACAAGAGCTGGCAGATCTGAAGAAACGCAGCGCTGATGAGATGGAGGTGCTACGACAAGAGAATTCTTGCCTCAGGCGAAAGATCGAAGCCGATCCCACCCTAAAAGGAAAAGCCAAGGAGGCGTCTGAGGCTGCAAGGTCACCGACCTTCCAGCCCACAGAGGAAGAAAGTGAATACAACCCCACCCTCACACCTTCACCACCACCCAACAAACACCCATTCCCTCCACCCATCCCACTCACTTCCCCTCCACCCAATCGGGGCACAACGCAGCCCCTACCCCTGCTGCTACCCTCCCCACCACCCAGGTCCCCTACAACATACCCACCACCCTACACACTACCCACATCCCACCTTACAACCCACATTACCTTCCGGCAACTCACATCCCCCTCACAACTTCACCTCCACCATTCCCACTCTTGTTCACCATCCTATCCCCCCATCCGCTACCACCCCAACAACCTAGACGTCGCCACCCCTTCACCAACTTCATCGCCAACTCCCCTCTTCCCGCCCAGTGGGAACCCTTCACACTGGACCGCTACACCGATGAAACTGATCCTGACGAACATCTTAAAGTCTACATCACCCATGTCGCCCTTTACACGTCCCAAGACGCAGTCTTTTGCAAAGCCTTCCCCACCACCCTCAAGGGCCCCGCTCTAGAATGGTTCACAACCTTTCCACCCTACTCCATCGACAACTTCGATGCTCTCTCCCATATGTTCTCAACCCATTTCGCTGGCAGTCGACCACATCAAACCACTACAATCTCCCTCCTGGGCATCAGACAAGAACAAGGTGAACCACTCAGAGCATTCATCGATCGTTTCAGCAAAGCAACCCTTCGTACCCCGCACCTCAACCAGGAAATGATCCTCTAATGTATGGCACTCACCCTACAACCCGGCCCCTTCGCCAACAATGTCTACCTCCACCCACCTGCCTCTATGCACGAGCTCAAGTTGCGTGCGGTCGACTATGTTCGCATGGAGAAAATGCAAACCCTTCACACCAAATTCTGCAATGATTATGCCACTACCTCCGCCAACCCCACCCCACAATCCCCTCGCCCCGACACCCGCCCACGCGAGCCCCGCCAACCCTGTTTTACCATATATGCTCCCCTTACTGTAGCCCAATCACGCCTCCATGATGAGACCCTACAAGCTGACCTCATTCCGCCGCCACGAAAGACAACCACTCCCTCTAATGCTGATATGACCAAATATTGCCGCTACCACCGCAACCATGACCACACTACAAAAGATTGCAAAACACTCCAGGATAAAATAGAAGAACTGGTCCGTGCTGGTCACTTTCGCCGCTTCATCCGTAGAGATGATCATCCCTCTCGATCCCGTCACCCCCTCGATCCGACCACAGGCGCCCTCCACACGACTCTCGCCACGACAGATGCCCTGCCCAACCCGCTAACCAGGATCCCCAACCGGCTCGCACCGACATCACCCACGCCGATCCTCTCCTACGTGGCACTATCAACACCATCTCTGGTGGCTTCACTAGTGGAGGATCCACTTCTTCTGTCAAAAAGAAACACCTCCACCATATTCAATCCATCAACCATATTACCCACTCCTATCACAGACGCCGCATGCCTCCCATCATTTTCACATACGACGACTTTCACGACCTCGACCACCAACAAGACGACCCCATGGTCATCACTGTTGAAATTGAAAACTACACCGTTAAGAAAGTCCTTGTTGACCAGGGAAGCTCCATCGATATCCTCTACTGGGCCACATATCAAAAACTCCAGCTCCCAGACAATACCATGGTTCCACATGACGAACCAATCTATGGCTTCTTTGGCGAACAAGTTTCCACATGCGGCTACATTGACCTTCACACCGTGTTTCGCGATGGAACCCAAACTAAAACCATTCCCATCCGCTTCCTTATCGTTGACGTGCCCACATCCTACAATGTCCTCCTTGGCCGTCCTTCGCTCAACACCCTCAGCGCTGTCGTCTCCACCCCTCATCTGGCCATGAAGTTCCCTTCCCCTTCTGGCGACATCCTCACCGTCCATTGCGACCAACGACTGACACGTGAATGCTACATGACCAGCCTACGCCCACAACTCCCAATCCAACAAACCAACCCCATTGAGCGACCACCTGGCTTTGGCATCGCTCTATCGGGTGAAGATCTAGACCCCAAAGTGGGCAGGGATGTTCGTCTCGAACCTGTCGAAGAAACCTCCCCTCTAGAACTTCCAAATGGCCACTCCATCAACTTAGACACCGGTTTGAACTCTGACGAGCGTGCCATCATCACACCTATCCTTGTCAGCAACACGGACCTTTTTGCTTAGTCAGCCGCTAACTTACCTGGGGTAGACCCTCTAGTAGCATCCCACAAGCTATCCATCTACAAAGAAGCCTGCTACATCTCCCAAAAAAAATGCAAACTCGGCGAAGAACGACGCCTAGCAGCTAAGGCCGAGGCCGATAAGTTACTGAGCGCAGGATTCATTGAAGAAGCTCAATACACCACTTGGCTTTCTAATGTAGTCCTGGTGAAGAAAGCCAATGGCAAATGGCTGATGTGCGTAGATTACACAGATCTAAACAAGGCTTGTCCTCGAGATGCCTACCCCTTACCCAATATCGACCGACTTGTTGATGGCGCGACAGGGAATAAAGTACTTAGTTTCTTGGATGCATATTCCGGATATGGCCACATCTGACATGAACAAGACCGCCTTCATCACGGATGACGCCAACTACTTTTACATAGTTATGCCCTTTTGGTATTAAGAACGTTGGAGCAACCTACCAACGACTGATGGACAAAACTTTCAGCCATCTAATGGGACAATGTGTCGAAGTATACGTTGACGACATGGTTGTCAAGTCTCCAAGCCACCAACAACACGCCCAGGACCTCTCGACGGTCTTCTTCGCATTACGCCAATACAACCTTCGCCTCAACCCCGACAAGTGTGTATTGGGCGTCGACCGCGGTAAATTTCTCGGATTCATGTTAACCCAGCGTGGTATAGAGGCCAATCCTGAAAAGTGCAAGGCAATTATTGAAATGCGCAGTCCCACCACCATCAAAGAAGTCCAACGCCTCATAGGCCGCCTTACAGCCATTTCCTGCTTCTTGCCCAAACTGGCTGAACAAACCTAACCCATAGTCCAACTCCTCAAGAAATTCGCCCGGTTCACGTGGACGGACGACTATGAACAAATATTTCAGAAACTAAAAACCACCCTCACCTCACCAACTATCCTCCACAAGTCGGACACTCGTCAACCCCTGCTAGTGTACATCACAGCCACCGACCACACCGTCAGCGCCGCGCTTGTCCAAGATATAGAGGGCACACAACATCCTGTCTACTTTGTTAGCAGAACGCTGCAAGATCCTGAAACCAGGTATCAAATGGTGGAGAAGTTGGCCCTGTCCTTGGTCCACGCAGTTCGCCGCCTACGCCCATATTTCCAAAACCACAGCATCACCATCAAAATCGACTACCCAATCCAAAAAAAATTGCAAAAACCAGACCTAGGAGGACGGATATCATCCTGGGTCGTCGAGCTGTCGGAATTCAACATTCGTTACGAACCCCATGGCCCCATTAAAGCCCAATGCCTCCTAGATTTTGTTAATGACCTCCAGCAAACATATACAGAGGACCAGTGGACGCTTCATGTAGATGGTTCCTCGAATCCGAAAGGTGCCGGTGCTGGCATCATGTTAGAAGGGTCCAACGATATCCTCATTGAAAAATCCCTTCACTTCGCCTTCAAAACATTCAATAATCAAGCCGACTACGAAGCCATACTAGCCAGCCTTTCCCTTGCCCGCGAAGTTGGCGTCAAAATCCTAACGTGCAAAACTGACTCCAAGCTTACTATGGGCCACCTAAATGATGAATTTTAGATTAAGGACCCCATCCTCTTGCAATATTACCATCTGGTTTGCGCGGTCATCCAATCCGCTTTTGAGCAAGTCCGCATAGAACACATTCCCAAGACCGACAACATCAAAGCCGACATCCTATCCAAATTAGTCAGCACCAAATTAAAAAGCCGCCACCGATCCCTATTACAGCAAACATTATCTACACCTTCCATCACAAATACGTGCCATAACCTAACCCACTCCCCAGCCGACAATACCACCCCTCCCCAAACCCACAACTAGACAACCCCTTATATCCAATATCTTCAAACCGGCAACCCCCCACAAGATGCTGACAAAACTTGGCTGGCTAAGGTCGCTAGGTATATCATGATAGGCGATGACCTCTACAAACGCGAGTACGGCCAACCGCTTCTCAAATGTGTCACTACAGAACAAGCGCAGTATATCATTAAAGAGTTACACGAAGGCATTTGCGGCTACCATTCTGGTGCACGTACTATGGCCATTAGAATCCTTCGAGCCGGTTACTTCAGGCCGACTATAGAAGCAGACTGTCAGGACTACGTCAGAAAGTGCAAACCATGCCAAAAACATGGCAACCTCATCCACCAGAAACAAGAACAACTTCATTCCATACTATCCCCATGGCCCTTTGCTAAATGGGGAATGGATATCCTCGGCCCTTTCTCCCCCGGCAAGGGGCAGGTGAAATTCCTTATAGTAGTCGTTGATTATTTCACCAAATGAATAGAAGCCAAACCACTGACCACTATCATAGTCCAGCAAGTCCAGCAGTTCGTATGGAAAGATATTATATGCATATATGGTGTTCCACATACCATCATCACCGATAATGGTTGACAATTTATAGATAAGGAGTTAGCCAAGTTCTACACCGGTCTGGGCATCAAACACATAACAAGTTCCCTAGAGCACCCACAAATAAATGGTCAAGCAGAGGCGGCCAACAAAGTGATCCTAGTAGAACTGCGCAAAAGATTAGATAGTGCCAAAGGTCGATGGCCCGAAGAACTGGTAGAAGTGCTATGGGCTTACCGGTGCACCCCTCAGTCATCAACAAACGAATCCCCATTCAGCTTAGTTTACGGTGCAGACGCCATGATATCGGTCGAAATTGGTGAACCTTCCATGCGTCGAGAACTATACAACTCAACCCGCAACCATCAAAACATGGCCACTCATCTCGACCTCCTACCCGAACTCAGAGAAAAAGCCCAGATACGCAACTTAGCCACCAAACAAAGAGCTTCCAGAAAGTATAACGCAAACCTATGTCCACGATCATTCATAAGCAAAGACTTAGTATAGAGAATGGCCAGCAGTGCAAGAAAGAAGGACGGCAAGTCCTCCGCCAATTGGGACAGCCCATACCGCATACGTGAAGACGCAGGAGGAGGAGCATATCGCCTGGAGCATTTATCTGGGGAGGAAATACCCAATACGTGGAATGTGTCCCACCTTAAGTTTTACTTTAGTTAAACATGTATTATTCCATATAAAAACACTTGTAACCCTGGGTGTACTCTTTTTTCTCACCTGGTCTTTTTTCCTTAAGGAGGGTTTTGGCTAGGGAGGTTTTAACGAGGCACCCCAGATTCAATGAATAATACAAAGGGTTCCCAACTTTACGACTACTCTTTATTTAACTTCTCATTATTCGTTTAAGTTCCCCACCTTTACCACAAGTAAGCGGCCTAGGTCGAACACCCTTAACTCGTTGGTTAATTCGTTTAAGTTCCCCACCCTTACCACAAGTAAGCGGCCTGGGTCGAACACCCTTAACTCGTTGGTTAATTCGTTTAAGTTCCCCACCCTTACCACAAGTAGGCGGCCTGGGTCGAACACCCTTAACTCGTTGGTTAATTCGTTTAAGTTCCCCACCCGTACCACAAGTAGGCGGCCTGGGTCGAACACTCTTAACTCGTTGGTTAATTCGTTTAAGTTCCCCACCCTTACCACAAGTAGGCGGCCTGGGTCGAACACCCGTAACATACAATCGATTTCGTCAAACATCACATACACCACAAATCATCAAACACCTGGCATACACAATAGCATACAAAGCATTAATCACATTAAGCATAAACGCAAAAGAAATGTACCAAGCATAACGAACATAATTCACCAGTTATTACAGACATAGGCTCAATAATACTTTCAAATCATTAAAAAATCAAAGTTCTATTATGCTTAATCATGGGCCTCCTCCACAGCATCCTCCGCCTCCTTCTCTTCTTCGACCGCCTCCTTCTCCGCTCCCTCGTTCGGACTGCTCTCGTCCTCATTAATAAGCTTCACATCAACAACATCCTTGTTCACATCAAATTTTGAATTAGCGGTGTCAACATCCTGGTGAAAAAAGGCTGCTTGCCGCAATCCCTTCTGAAAGCCGTTGATATGCTCTTGGATGATGCAACCCTTCAAGTCATCAAGTTCACCTACAACACCATCATATTTTTCTTTCAACTCATCATAGTCTGCCTCCAAATCTTCTATCTTCTTGTTCAGTTTTCCCTCCGAGTCCAAACAGCAGACTTTCCATGTTCCCAGCCTTTTTCTCTCCTCCTCCCAACTCTCCCTTTCCTTCTTCCAAGCGACCATTTCCTCCTCAAACTTATCGACCTTTCCCTGCAACTCCTCCACTTTTTCCCTACCTCCCTCCTTTACTTCCCGCCGGTACAGAGACCCAACACGACAACTCAATATCAACGCCTTACTTTCAAACTCGACCATTGTCCTCACAAGATGGTCCGCCTCCATATCATCAATAGAATTGATGATGGTATCTGGAAGGTTAATCGCAATATCTTTTCTAACAAATATCTCCGGCAACTCAATCAAGCCGGACTCTGGCCCCTTCGTCCCGCTAACCGACCCCGCCCCCAGCAATGCCGCCCTCACCTTCTTTACATCCTTTCCCTTGTCAGGTCGAGGCGGCAACTCAGCCTTCCTCTTGGTCCCATCGTGCACCTCGACCAACGACTACTGCAGGTTGGGAACATCAGTATTCCCGACTGTCTTGGTCTTTGCGGCCATTTCTCTCCTCAACGTCTGGAAAAGCGCCAAATTTTTCTTTCCGGATTGCGTCATGTGTCCTACAATAACATATCAAAACCCGGTTAAGTCAACTTAGAATCATTAACACAGTTTAAGTAATAAACAGATACCTTCAATATCAATAATCGGGTGCACCGAATTATAAAGTCTAACTAGACCCTTAGTGGGTAACTTATCGGTAAACTTCATCAAGGTCTCCACCACCTCCTTATCCCCCGCCGATAACTCGTCGGTGCCCATATCCTAGGAGTGGGCAAAAAATTTAATTTTCTTGATCCAATCCACTTTTGCTCCAATCCACTCCATTTATAATCCATTTTATTAAAAATCTAATCCATCTAAAATCCATTTAATGGATATGGATTCCAATCTAATTTACATTTTATATATCTTATGGATTGGATATCCATTTTATAAATCAAGATTTTTAAATATGGATAATCCAAAAAATCCAATCCAAATTTTCAATTTAAATTTTTAGTTGGGTTAAACTAAAAGTTGAGATGAACTATGCTATATTCAGACTTGGATGGGCCTTGCTCGACGACCTATACGAATCGGACAGGCCCGACAACCATAAGAGGTTGGGCGGGCCTAAAGATATGAACGAGATAGGCGGGCCCGACAAATCGAACGAGTCGATCAGGCCCAATGACCTGATGAGTTACGCGGACCCAAAAACCCGAATGGACCAAGCAGAACCAATGACGAAAATAGGTCAGGTAGCCCAAAGACCCGAACGAGTCAGGCAGGCCCAAAAACCTGAACAAGCCTGACAACCCGAACGGGCCCGAAGACCCGGATGGGCCGGACGACCTGGCGACCCGGATGGGCCTAACGACCCAGACGGGCCCGACGACCCAAACGGCCCCGAAGACCCGTACGGGCCCAACGACCCGGATGGGTCTGACGACCTACACGGGCCTTACGACCCGGATGGGCACGACGACACGAACGGGCCGGACGACCCGAATGGGCTCGACGATCCGGACAAACCTGACGACTTGGACGAGCCTAACGGGCCTGGTGACCCGGACGAGCCTGACGACCTACACGGGCCTTACGACCCAAATGGCACGATGACACGAACGAGCCCTACGACCTAGACGGGCTCAACGTCCCAGACGGGCCCTACGACCCGGATCGGCCTGACGACTTAGACGGGCCTGATGACCTTGACGTACCTAACGACCCAGACGGGCCCCACGATTCGAACGTGTCCAACTACCCGATTGGGCCCGACTATTTGGACCTGTCCGTCTGGGTCATCTGGCCCATCTGGGTCGTTGGGCCCATTCGGGTCGTCCGGCTCGTTCGCGTCGTCGAGCCTGTTTGTGTTTTCGGGCCCGTTCGGGTTGTTCGGCCCGTTCGGGTCATCGGGCCCGTCTGGGTCTTTCGGGTCGTCGGGCCCGTCTGGATCGTCCAGGTTGTCGGGTTCGTCTGGGCCGTCGATCCCATCTGAGTCATTCGAGCCTTAATGACACAAGTTTTAAGAAATTCAATTTAAATTTCTTTTATTAAAAATGGATTCCGGATTTTAAACTTGATCCAAATATTTGGATTGGATTTAAATCTTGATCCAAATATTTGGATCTGGATTCTAAAAAAATCCAAACTACTTTTGCTAAAAAAATGGATTTGGGTCAAAAATCTAATCCAATTATTTGGATATAAAATGGATGTGGATTGGATCATTAAATATCCAATCCATGCCCACCCCTACCATATCCTTATACCGAGAGGGAGTTCCCGTCCAGCTAAACAGGAACTTCGGACTCCCATCTGCGTTCAGGAAATGGGATCTGCCCTCCTCTTTCACCACAACTTTGAAGTATCCGTCCTTGAAATGCTTGAATGACTGAGAGAACGTGTCCAATCTCCTGATGCTGGGACGACTTATCAGAGATAGCCAAGTGGTCGGTTGGCGGGGCCTAGTATCGTAGAAATATAGAAATGCATAAGGAGAAGGCTGCAGATATAGGGATTGGCACAAAACACGGAAGGCTTGCATATAGGCCCAACTGTTTGGGTGCAGTTGTGTAGGGGCAACGTTTAGTGCATGCAATACACCCATGGTGAATTCGTCTAGCGGCAACTGCACATGTAGCTGAGAGAAATGACACATTTACATATAGAAAAACTTCTCGGTTGCCCCCTCTTGCCCGTGGCATACGCGGTTGATGGCGCTCACTTGTTCCAAGGAAACAATACCCCCACTTACACCTTTCGTGATAACAGGGGTGCAGTTTAGCTAAGAGTTCAACAGACGAGACCACCAAAATAAGGACGATTGATTACGAACGTCAGCAACCACCCACCCGTAGCCGCCCTTGGCCGGCCAATTACTCTCCGCCAACTCCTCCGGAGGGTCCTCTCGAACCTCAGTCACTGTCTCCATAGGGATTCTGCCTACCATACCCGCAGAACTGGTGCTCTCCTCCTCAACATGTCTACCTCTACTCCCCCCAGACTCTATACTCTCACTACTAGACGTAGACAACGACACGCTATCACTACTAGACATACCTTTTTCTGGAAAGATGACAGTTGGAACTAGGAACAAGTCGGACAGGAATAACGCACACAAGATCTCTGACTGAAAATTCTCGCAAATGAACCAACAAACGCTTACCCATTGTAAAATCCACATTTATAGGCCTGAATCCCAAATGATAAAACCCCTTCCCGCCAAAATGATAACCCATACCAATCGACACAATCATTCCAAAAGGCATGAGTGTTAAAAACGACGACGCAAAACTCCTTTTGATTTGACCTCTGACATCCCTTCACCTGCCATCAACCCTTTCTCGCCTTTAGCCTTAACACTGTTCATCACACTTAAAGGCTGGGGGATTGGTGTACCACACCTAGCCAGTCCCGCTAGCATATCAACACACATCACCCTTGACCGACACCTATGTCGGTCAAGGCTGGGGGACTGGTGTACCAAACTGAGCCAACTTAACAAAATAATAATAAAACGATCACCATACCTATATACCAAAGCATTCAAGTAACCAACTTAGGCTAGCTGGCCTAAGCCTAGCCGGCCTAAACTGGTAACATAAACATCTAGAGGAATAACCTGCCTAAGACAGCACATAGGTAACACAACCCGCCAAGGGAAGTAGTCGGTTTAGGCTGACAACCCCAATACACTTAGCAAAATCAAATCCCCCCTGATATTCAATGAGTCCACAATAATCAACCTAAAGGCCTGGGTTAGGGCCCAGGCCCACTTACAGCCCAAACTAGGGCACAAGCTAGGGCTCGGCCCATGGCATAACCAGACATAATTAATACTCTATAAATATACATGGACCCCAGTAATTAAAGGTACGCATTCATTACTCTATTAATCACCTGATTTGACGTTTTGAAAGCTTTAGCTGACTTGAGCTTCGGAGTCCCTTCTGCAGGTAACCCCTCCTAGGTCCAAGCAGACATGTACCAATCGGGAAGAGGCCAACTGAGGAGATAGCGGACTGCATAGGTAAGGTGACGCTCGTGCCTAACTTATCTTGTTTGTTCTCTGCAGGAACATAAATTATATTTTCATTGCTTAATGTAAGATGTATAAGTAGTAAAAGAAGTAATTAGCCAAGAAGGGGGTTGAATTGGCCTCTACAAAAACTTTAGTTCTTTTTAAACTTGTAAAAACCCTTTTGATTTAATAAAAAATGACCAAGAACTTAGTATACAATTACTATTTGAATATGTATTTTCAATCGATTGAAAACATAGTTAACATATTCATTTCATTAAACAGAGAGTCAACCATATATACCAATACTTTTCAACAAATTAAAACACTAAAACAACATATTGAGACACTAGAAAATTATACAGATAAACGAAATTGGTGATAAACTCGGATTATATCAACAAATCAAGATTGATTCCAAACAATAATATACACATAATTACACCTTCAGATTATATCAAATCACAAGAATAACATAGAAAAATTGTTTAAAACAAATTTCTTGAAACTTTTTGTCAAACCATGCGCTCATAATTTTATACTAGTTCACTCAAGACTAGGCTACATCCAATGAGTCAAGGCAACCTTAGCCTGACTTTGCACTATTTCAAAAGATTTACACAATCCACCAAGATTACACTTTTTCGTAATGACCATCGAAGGTACAAAGGTTGTTTTTTGCCAATCGGCAAGGTCTACCCTAATTTGGGATGTTGAGCATTCACCATCCAGCTTGAGGGGAGGTTATTGAAACCCTAATCCCCTTAGGGTTTCTTTTTCCCCTTTTCTATAGAATGATTAGTGATTAAATCAGTATTCTAGGGTTTCTGTAACCCCTCTTTCCCTTTTCTATAAAAACCCCTTTGGGTTTCTTCCCTTTTGTAACACAGAACACAATATACAGAAATACATACAATTTTCTTACCTTCGTTCCACACTTGATCTCTTACAGAGCTTTGCTCTGCCTCGCGCTCTAGATCTGTAGCTCCCTCTCTACTACATTTATCTTCTTCTTCTCCAGCTCTCTCTCTTTTCTCCGCCAGCCATGATGCTCACTCTCACTCACGCTGATATGAGAGGAAAAGTGGTTGTGATTCTGATACCACTTTGTTAAAAAAAAAAAAGAAAAACTCACACACATTAATATTAGAAGAATATTCAATGTAATTCACTATATGTATTATTGATCGGGAATGGGCTATTATATAGTCGCGTACACTACACCAAAAAATAACCACTCTAACCAAATATTAACAAATCAAACTAAATCTAATCTAATCTAATATGTCATGTTAACAAAGTAAATATTAAATACTACAACTAACTAAAAATAAAAACTAAACAAACTAAATATAAACGACCCTTTTATACTCCTAATAAAAACAACCCTTTGTAATTAAAATAAACTAGCCCAAATATAAAAATCACCCTACTATTTAATTTAAGATTTATCTAACAATTTTTACTAACCAGTTTAGCTGCTTCTAAATAGATGTAGTACTAATATTTTCAACTGCTTTTGATTGCATTTTAATGGCACATCCCAAGTCAAGTGACTCATCACAAAAAACATGACCAAACATATTCAAGAAGAGCTATAGAATCATGTGAAAATTTTTCTTTTAGATTGTCGATGACTTTTTGTTTGTTTTGTGCTATAAGGTGGAAAGTTGTTTTTTTCAACCCTAAGGTCAGTGTTTCTATGGTTGTGTTTATTTTTTATTTCATCTCATTGTTCTATTTTATAGGTTTTCTTAATCCCCTTACTTTCATGGTTTTTGTTTTTGGGTTAATTGTTTTCAAAGATGAATACCCTAATTGTGTGTGTCAATCTCAAGAAAACCAAGTAATATATCAATTTGCCTTCTTTTGTTTTTTAACTATCAAATACTACCGTATTTTGGTTGTCTTTTACTCTTTTTTTCTACAATTCATTGACCACTCTCTTTCATGGTTATGAATGTCTCATTTATTTATTATGTGGTGAAAACCAAAGAAGAGTTGTTTTTTTTGTTCTGAAACCTACGAGCAAGTGTTTTTTCATTCATGTTTGATTTTTATTTCATTTTATGATTGCTTTGTTTTCTTGGTTTTCTTACTCTCTTTATTTTCATGGTTTTTGTTTTCATATCGGAGGGACATGTTTGTATGTGTTGAAAATCTTACGTCAAAGAGATAAGTTAATTTTAATTTTATAAGTCGGTTTTTGAGAATTAATTATATTTAAAGTTTCATTTCTTAATCGTATGTAGTAATAGTGTACCTTTAGTTTTGGTTGTTTTTTACTCTTTTTTTTCTAATGCAATTTGTTAGCCAGTTTTTTCTCATTGACGAGAGATGTAACCTGTTCTGAAATGTATGATCATTTCCTAGGACCTCAGTTTGAGGAAAGGATGATGAAAAAGTCTTGAAATCACTCAATTAAGAATATCTTTGGAAGAATCTAAATACTTTTCCATTTGATATTATCTCGAAGTGAAACTCTTTTTGTCATATTTTATGGTAAAGATTTTTCAATGTTGTAGAAGAAACTGTATCAAGTCCATAACAAATATTCCCTTCATCATCTCTGAAGCTATTGGTATGACTTGCGGCTCTCTGAATGAGACTTCTATCTGCATCAGAAACCTCCATGTTTTCCATGTAAATGTTTGATTTTTAAAAGTCTCACGTCACCTAAAAAGTATAATTAAGTTATACTGTATAAGTTTCTAATAACTAAGAAATTGTATCCTATAATTGCTTCTTAATGAACCATTTCCACAAGAACAAGGCTCTGGTATAATCAGGACAACATTAAAATATGAATCAATGAAATTGTGTACTATATATAAGAGTAAAATTAAATTAAGTTCAAAATTTATCTTTTAAAAATACACTTTACCAAACGAGCTATTAAATATATATACATATATGTGATAACTTTTGTAATAAATATAATGTTGATATTTTTAGACAAATAAATAAATTGTAGTATATATATTAAATTTTAATAAAGTGGCGTTGTCCAGTTTTTACTTTAATATTTATTGCATAGTGTTTAATTTTTATAGAATTTAATTTATAAAAGTTTAATTTTAATAGTTAATAAATATTTCATTACGTATTTAAATAGTTTAATTTAATTTTAATCACAACAAATATTTATTTTAATCATTATTTATCTAAACGTTATATAAAACAATTTCTTAAATACATAATCATGCACTAATTATTATTATTATTATTATTATTATTATTATTATTATTATTATTATTATACATTTTTATATGTAAAAAGTCTACATATAAACATATTTTAACATATATTACCATATAATAATACAGTTATTTAACTTTTTTGCATTGTTTAACTTTTTATTTTTATATCACACATATCTATATATGATATATAATTAATAATTAAATTTACATATCTTCCATTTATTTACATAAATATAATAATAATTATATTATTTTTCTAAAAACAATAAAAAAAAAGCCTGTGGTTAGGCACGGATCTCAGACTAGAAAAGTTAAGAAAAGTAAAGTTTCTTTTTGAATAATTAATTGGAAAGGAAATCCGTTGATTTAGTTTTACATAAAGTTCAAAAGACATGGAGTGCAAAATAAGACAAACAATAATCACTGTATTAAAATAAGTTATCTAAGAATCTAGCATACATTGGCAAACTAAATTTACTTGATCAATGTTAATTAGAATTTTCTGTATAAAAGATAAAGAATTTACTCCAGGGAATAAAAATATTCTGTTCAAAAGTGTGACACCCAATTGTTCAAATTTGTTGCTTTGCTTCTACAGTGTATGTTTTGGACGATAATAGCTACAAATTCATGTGAATGAGGGATTATAATTGCAAAGTCTGACACCAGATTCTGAAAAATAATTTTAATTTTTGTCCTACTCACTTACACATTCACATGATGAAATATGATCAGAGAACTGCGATACAAATAAGAAAACAAATAACATGGCATTCTGCTTTCGGCCAATTATCACATGACATTGAAATGATCCAACAAAGAACCTGCATGAGTCTATGTTCAACGTATGACAATTTTACATTATTCATGATGGTCATGGTGATACTTTCTTTATTTGTTCAGAATCTCTCAGCACACCACCTTTTGATGTTCAGAACAGTAGTGTACTAGTGGTTGAAGTTAGAAACCTAGTGATGGGTCCAATGCCTTTAGAAGAAAACAGTTTTTGGAAATTGTGCAGTCTAATAGCAGCATTCATGGACCTGGTTTCCTAGAAAGAATCATCCTCATTTGCCAATTATTCAGACAAAAAAGATCTTATAATTCACCAGACATGTGTAATTCATATGTTTTGCAGTGTGATTCCAAAAGGGGACATTTATTTTATATTTTTCTCTACATAAAACCTTGCACCACCTCCAATAATCCTCCTCACTGTATCCTTAAATTACACATTTTCTCATAAAAGTTGCTGTTTTTTAATATCTTCTCTTTTAACAATTTTTTTTCATTTATCATGTTTGAAATCTAAACATGCAGACACATTTTCACTCCTGTTAAAGATATGTTGATGCAGTGGAAATGATTGTATATCACAAATTAGATAGACTTTTAAGAGAGAGAAAGTTAAACATTCAATTTCTCTTGTATATTAAAGTATAGAGTTTCATTTCTGTAGAAACTTTCTCTTCAAAAGTATGTAACATGACTGGAGTTCATGGAGTAAACTTGAGTCATTGAATATTTACTTTTATGGGAAAAAAACTACTGAACATTACTTTAGTTACTTTTTGCAAGGAAACATTAATGTTTGCATTGCATTACTCATACAGAATTTCATCACACTTCTCTCTTAATTACATATGATGTGTTGTGAATTGTTGCATAAATAGCATTTCTGAACAAATAAAAGGGATCAAATAATAAATTACACCAAACAAAAATCAACTTCAATGTTTATCATAACATAAGAGTTTACATCAATGGCCACTCAAAAGAAAACACTCAGTTTAAAATAATCTTACACCTTGAGCCTGTATACTACTAAGATGAAAAATCCTAAACAGCACTTAAAAGCCACCAAAGCCCAAATATTTGGCCTGAATAAGTGAAGTCTGAGCCAATATATCTGACCAATGAGTGATAGCAATGGTGGCTGCAACTGCCACACCATAGCACAACCGCACTAGGAAATACAAAAGCTGTTAGACTCAAAATTTGCTTCATGCTTAAGACAAGTCCCTAACTAAAAGACCTATCCACTCACTAACTGTACAAGCCACCGAGCACAAGAAAGAATGCCCTTGGATATTTTAGTTATACCATGATTATTAGCATGCACCAAACACTGACTTCAGCACTAACAACTACCATCCACATACACACTATTGCCATTGGTATATACACCATTCAAGGAACCATTTGGTGCTTTGAAGCCCTTTACATTTTGGTGTGCTTTCAGTTTTGGTGAGTGTCTATTATTACACGTAGCTAACTTTGAGTAACCATTTGGCACCTTCTTCCTTGGTTCACTTGCTGCTGCGATTAATCCTGTTTTGTCAATGAACCAGCAACATCATTTAGTCTTATATAAAGAACATACAAACAAAAATTTGATTCATTCTGATGAAAAAAGTCTCAACCAAGGCAGTAAATAAACCAAGTACAGTTCAACCCTCACAAGACAGACATGTGAAAAAAACCAACAGGATTTGTATATTTGAACTGAAAAAAGATGGGAAATGACTCAATCAAGAAAGTAAAGTACCTGAGAAGAGTGGAGAAGGTTTTCCTGGTCTGGACTTGAACTCAGGGTGAAACTGAACGCCAATATAAAAAGGATGGCTAGGCAATTCAACTATCTGCACTCATGCAGAAAATTACCAGAGTTACAATTATTTAACTATGCACAAATCTTAATATCCACACCATTATACACAATTTCAACTAAAGACTCACTTCCATGCGCCTCCCAGTTTCATCTTTGCCTACAAAAGACAGACCAGCAGTCTCTAGCTGTGATACCATGTCAGGATTAACCTCGTATCTATGTCGGTGTCGCTCATCAATAAAGCTTACATTACCATACCTATAAAGAATTCCAAATTTCAGAATCACATGTATGCAATATCAATATATAGTTGAGATTCAGATGTTAGCATTTTGAATTAATATTTTTACAACATCCGTGTTGAAATTTTCAATAGAAAATCCAAGTACATAAAACACATTCAGTTTAGTTCTAAATTCTCACAATTTTGCAGATTTGCTGTCAGCAACTTCAAAGTAGGTTCTTCTTGAACCAAGCCGCATAGTTGCCCCCATATGAGTTTTTGAGCCCTATCCATAAAATAAAATACAAACCAGATTAACTAGGTTTTCAAAAGGAACGATATTATCAACATATGCAGTGCATAGATATAAGAGAATATACTTCTGGCATAAATATGACACAAGGGGTCTTGGTTTCTGGATTAAATTCTGTGCTAGTGGCATCATGCAGACCAAGAACAGATCGTGCATACTCAATGACAGCAATTTGCATCCCCAAGCAAATTCCCAGAAATGGAACATTATGTTCTCGAGCATACTTAGCAGCAAGAATTTTCCCTTGCACTCCTCTATCACCAAAACCTCCTGGAACTAGAACACCATCAGCGCCCTGCAGAAGAAGTCCAATTACAGAAAACCAATAAAAAATTTATCATTATATGAGATTTTAACATATATATCAACATTAAGGATCTGAAAATGGAATAAATATGTTCATTCTAAATAGTAGGAATACCTTTAAAAGATTCCATGCAGCTTTATATGCCTCAGGATCCTGCAGCAGTATATTAACCAATCATCAGAGGGTTGCATAAAAGCAAAACCAAAAGGTCAACTAACATAAGTAGTGCAGGAGAAAGATCAGTAATCACCTCTTTATAAGTAACTTCTTCAAGATCCCCAGCCGGGACCCAGTCTATGCTAAGTTTTCGGTTGCGAGCAACAGAAGCATGTAAAAGTGCCTTCAAAAAATAACAAGTACATTGGCTTATGGTATACCAGGGTTCAGTGTAACAATTATGTTTCAGTATGCATATTGAATAAAAAGGTTGTGCAGAGAATGAATAAGGAGGAAATTATTATGTATGGAATACGATGGTTCAGTTACTAATTGAAGAGTAAGTTACCTTCAGAACAGAAAGATATGCATCTGAAAGACCGGTGTATTTTCCCACCATAGCAATTCTAACCTGAGGCACATAACAGTGGTTGTAAGCTCCACATTGGCCACTATTCAGATAAATCAATATCTATGAACATGTTTTTTTTTTCTTTAGATGATACATATTTGAGATGTCTAACACTCACAGTTTCATCGCATCTGTCATAAACTTTTGTCCTTGAAGTCCACTCCTTCAAATTAGGCTCTGCTGCAACACTGCAAATGATAAAGGAATTAGTTTAAAGACAAAACCAATTTAACTAACAGCTACTCAAAACCACATTTTTAGAAAACCATAATGGATTAGGAATCTTTATGGGGAAATGGAGGGGGTTAACACCAAAAAAGAATGAGTTTGCAAAACTAACCCTAGCAAGTTTAATGCTTTCAGGATCGCCTCATGTGCCTTCTGGTCCTATTTGTTAAGATAAATTCAAAGGAAAAAGTTTAGGATCTTGCATGAACTTAAACCACTTAAATGCAAAAGTATGAAATTCAACTTTAACAAAAAACACTATCAAAACCATGAAATTAACAAATTAAACTTCATAAATATGGTTCCTGCAGTCCTGGAAAAGAGTCACAGAGAAGAGTTTCAAGAAGACTATATAGAATTACTTACTTTCAATAGCAAAGGAATATGCCAAATGTTTGGAACATCATGGAGAGTAAGGATGTTTGACAGCTGCAGATACAAAAGCTTGTCTTAAGAATACATGCAAGGGTTTTGTGAAAGAAAAGTGCAAGTTGTCATAGCTAATTTCTTATTACCGGCACATGACAAAATTGAGCAAGTTTTGCCTTGACATTATCATCAAGTTCCTGGTAAAAGGACAATACAAACAGATTTTTTTAATCATTATTACATGGACCACAGAATAAAAAATAACAAGAGAAGAAACACACCTTCGAACTGCGACAAGCAAGAAGATTAGGGGTCAAACCTAATCCTCTAAGTTGACGAACACTGTGCTGAGTTGGCTTTGTTTTCTACAGATTAGAAAAATTCAAATAAGTGTTGATCATATCACTTGAATGTTTCAGCAACAATATTCCATTCAGTTTATTTAGGACCAAAAAATAGAAACTCTGAAAGTTCAATTTTACACTCTACTTGAATATGTTTTATTTCACATTAATTTCTAATAAAAAATACATTAAAAATGCTCCACTGCTAAAATGTTTAACACCATACCGGTTCACCAACAACATGAAGTATAGGAACCAAGCTGACATGAACCAAACAGAAGTTGCCAGGGCCTACACAAAAAGAGATCAAAGTTAGCAAGACTGATTTCGTGAAGCATGCCAATAATCAAATTAAGATATATGAATCAATAGAGTATGAGATTTGAAGCATGACAAACATTACCTACACGGTATGAAAACTGGCCAAGTGCTTCAATAAAAGGCATGGACTCAATATCCCCTGCATGAAAGAAAAGTCATTTTAAATTAATTTGCTTTAAAATATAGCCGATCCCACCACCAAGTGAAAAGAAGCTTGGTGGTTGTTTTAGAATATAGTTCTAGTGTTTTCACAGTACGGATAATATGAATATTATTTTCTCTCACTGTTTGCTAAGTATAAGTCATTTTCAATTTTTAGTTTTCAACTTCCACCTAACCCATGATCTTTAGAATTAAATATGGGAAAAAATTGAATGGATATAGAAATATAATATTGAAAAAGTTCTATCTTAATATTGATTGAAAGTTTTCTCTGACTATTATTTACCTATAGTTCCACCCAATTCAATGACACAAACATCAGCTGGCCCTTCTTTCCCGTCAACTGGTATCTTTGCCACACGTTCTATCCATTCTTGGATAGCATCTGTTATGTGTGGAACTACCTACAAATAAAGCAAAAAACAAAAATGAAAACCGAGGCACCAACAACAAATACAAATAGCTTCAAAGAGGAAGAAGAATCAGAGATTAAGCATATACCTGTACGGTCTTTCCAAGATAATCTCCTCTTCTCTCCTTCTCAATAACAGACTATAAACATAAACATCCAAAACAAAACAATTAGAAACATCTGGCTCACCTGTTCAAAAGTAAAGAAGAAACCATTTAAAGGCAGTGTACTCACCTGATAAATTTTTCCAGTAGTGATGTTATTGTCGCGAGTTAATTTAATGTCCAAAAATCGTTCATAGTTCCCAAGATCAAGGTCAACCTTCCACAGACAAAAAAGAAAGAATGAAAATGGCAATCTAAAACTTCAGAGGAAAACAAATTGCAGATATCCTCTTTTACTACGACTCAGAAAGTTTTATCTTGCACTTATGAAATGAGAAAATGATAAGAGCAGGGGAAAGTGTAACATACAATCTCAACCTTCCATTGAATTTAAAAGGAAAGAAAAAATATAATGACTGTCATCTCGTGATAGAAAACTTCTATTTGCTTACCTCTCCTCCATCATCTAAGACGAAAACCTCCCCATGCTCGAAAGGAGACATTGTTCCCGCATCAGTGTTCAAGTAGGGGTCTGCAAATGATGGAAAAAAATTAAAACAAAGTTAACAATAGCGACAATAACATTCATTACTCTACATAACATGATAATAAAAGCAAACAGGTTTTTAATTATTTATAGGAGGGAAGAGAAACACTGCACAAGATTGAATTTACTTTCTTTAAAAATACAAAAGAAGAAAACACTGAGGAGAAAGAAACACAATGCAGGAGAATCAAGTGTCCTCCAAAAACAAGAGAAGAAAAACAACAAATCAGTCACTTTGTAAACCAAAAAACATAAACCCCCTTTTTCTTCAACAAACCATTTCCATCCAAATAGAACCTCAAGTAGTCCAAGGAACCAGACAAGTTGGCCATTAAGCAAGCCAATCAAACTTATTGATAGTAAAAAAACACAAACTGCATTCTCTTCCCGAATTAGGAAGAAGGGTAGAGAGCTTTGAATCCAAAGGAGAATAAGAACAAGAAAAATACCAATCTTGATAGAGGTAACTCTAAGGCCACAGGCCTTGAGGATCAGGCCAATACTGCTGGCAGTGACTCCTTTCCCAAGTCCACTCACAACACCACCAGTCACCAACACATACTTCATTTTTCCCACCCTTTTAAGTTGGTCAGTGAAACTAGTACTCTGCTGCTTGTCCAATGCACAAAGCCAGAACAAACCCCTGAAAATGAGCACTATGAGAAGACAACAACCACCAAAACACAACCTAGGACCATAAAAACAGACACATACAACTGTAGTTCCAATAATACCACTACTCAAGTACAACCACCACTACTTATACTGAGAACCACTAACCCCTTTTAGCCCTCTGATAAAACTAAGAATGATGACAACAACAGTACAAGAAAGAAACAATGCAAGAGTGGCGGTTTCTAGTAAGTGGGGTGGTTCGGATAAGATAGCTAGATAGGCAATATGACATTACTACTACATACATAGATATCATAAGCAAAGGAAAATGGGAAAAAATAGAAAAAGGTGGGAACTTTGAAGAACCCCACAAGGGAGAGAATAATGAGGAACCTTGTTCACAATGACGGGGTTTACAAGGTTCTTCCTTTCACTGCTTTTCTGGGAACCAACCCCCTTTTGGCCCCAAAGCCTTTCTCTTTATAGCCCCCCAACAAAGAGAGGGAAACACCCTCTTGCTGCCTCTAAAAACGGCTCAATCAACCCACAAATGGGACAATAGTTGGAAGGGTTGTGTAGTTAGGATAGTTATGTGTCTAATTATGTGTGTATGACACAAAATGGGAGGAAAACCAAAGGGTATAAGGTTAGGACTTTGATCAAGACGAAGAAGATGCTTTTTGGGTTGCCTCTACGGTTAACAAGCATCAAAATGTACCCTCTTCTCTCTCCCTCTCTCTTTCTCTCTCTATGTCTCCTGTTCTTGCTGTTCTTGTTACAGGCGGCGGGTGAACATGGAAGATGGCTTCACCTTCCAACTTTAAAAAGAAGCAAAATCCATGTCCCAAAAGAAAAAAAAAAATATAAATATAAATATAAATATAAAAATTGAAAATTTACTCCTCCTTTATTGGTTGGTTACAGGGATTAGGTAAATAAAATAAAATATAGCAAAAATAAGGGGTCTTTCATTTTTGTTTTTGACGCAATCAAAAATCAACCAACCAAGAATTAGGAAAAGGGTGGTAGTTAGTTGCGATGGTGCGGAGAAAAAATTGTGTCAGGGAGACCGTACCTATTATTTCTTGGACATGGTCCCTGCATTTCAGCAAAAGAGATACAAATTATTCATTATAATTAAAATTAAAATACCCATATTCAGAAAATTTACAACTTTTCAGTATTTTATAAAAATAGTAAATACCTTTATCAGAATTAATTACTTTCTTTTAACCTAACTCCTCTTCTTTATCAGTAACCTATAGCCCATTAGTGCAGTAAATGTTACTTTTATTAT
>Ga0214543_1003577_pt1 | contig 30039 bp, 13 predicted proteins | sample CNSS2metaG_FD_160094 | JGI IMG/M metagenome (GOLD analysis project Ga0214543, IMG submission 160094) | Root nodule microbial communities from cowpea collected in UCLA plant growth center, Los Angeles, California, USA - CNSS2 | ecosystem: Host-associated > Plants > Roots > Nodule | place: USA... | reverse complement strand
GCCAACGACAGCGTTATCAAAGACCAACGTCATATATATATATATATATATATATATATATATATAAACCCATATGATAAAATATAAATCCATGAGTGGTATTAGAACTGATGGTTTGAGTGACTGACCGCATAACCATAACAAAAAAGGGTCACCCACACCTGAAACGTATTATTGCTAGTAGGTCCTTGTTTGAGAGATTATCGCTTCACACCCTTAGTTTCCTTGGCTAAGATGTATCGAGTTACCTTGAGTGACATGTATCAAGCCTTGTATTTGGAGCTCATCAAGTTATTGGCCGGGATGTACCAAACTCATCTTGGTTGAGAGGCATAAGACCTTTTCATAGGGGAAGAGAGAAGGACTTCGAGAAACAATCATATAATTGCCCAAGATGTACTGAGACCATCTTGGCCGAAATGTGCAAGTACAACACAATCTGACATGTACAAGTCCTACATAATATAGGAAACAATATCAAGTTTTCACATCATGTAGTTCAAAACTAACTAAAATGTGTTTTGACCTTAAGTTCATTTAGATAATATCATTAAGGTGGACATTCAAGGTATTATTTTGTTTAAAGTTTGGAGTTTCGTTGGGAACTAAGTGTGTGTTTATTTATTTTTCTTTAAGATGAGCTTTGGGAGCGAATTTGAGTTTACTTGAGAGGAAAGAGAAGTAAAAGTGAAGTTCTTTGAATTAAAAGAAAAATTGTGAAAAATGAAGAAAAATAGAAGGAAAGTTTGTGAAGTAATGTAATGAGTTTGATAGATTAAAAAGTGTTCTAATTGTTATAATTAGATGATTATTATTTTACCCTTTTTCATTAAAATAAGATGTAATTAGTATAAATACGTTAAAATGAAATTTGAATTATCATTTAAAATTAAAAGGTTTAAATGAATGAAATTATATTAAAATAAAATGGAATTGATAAAAATTAAGTTGAATAAATTGAACCTAAATAGTTTAAATTAACTTAAGCAATATTATATATATATATATATATATATATATATATATATATATATTGTTTATCCCATTCAAATTATGTAGTAAAAAGAATAAAATGAAAAAGGTGATAAGAACAACTACAATCTTGATATATCTCTTCACTCAACAAGGGAAGCTTTTCTTCCATCTTCTTTCATTTCCATCTATATAAATTATATTAAATAAATAAAATTAAATTAAATTAATAAAAACAAATAAGAGTGGTCTCGCCTTTGTACTTACACAAATAATAAATTGTTTGATACAACCAGATGCAAAAGGAAATCAGAGTTCATATTTAAAACTACTTTTTCATTTCACACAAAATTATAACTTACCTCTAATTTATTGATATATTAATTTTAAATTTACTTATTGTATATGAGATATTATTTATCTTTCAACCCAAAAATCTAAAACAGATTCATTCTTAAAAACAATTTTAAAAAATTAAGAGAAATAATGATTTTAAATTATTCTTTTGACTTTTGTCAATTAAAAAGAAAAAAAAAATGAACAACCAAAAATATAAACATGAAAATAGACAATAAAAAATCATGTAACTTCTTTTTTCGATTTGAGAAAAAAATTGATTATATCATTAATTTTTATTAATATTTACACTTTTATTTATCTAAATAAAATAAATAATTAAGATAATATTGTTTTTCATTTGACACGTACTTGGATCCAGACAAAGCCTCCATGTCTAAGTAATGTTACATTGTTAGGGTTAGAGAAACATAAGGAGTAATGAGTATCTATGAGAAGCACATGCAGAATTTGAAAATAAATAAAAAGTTTGAACTGACAGGTCCTTTTGAGACTATGTACCAACATCACTTTTTGTGACAGGTTACGATCATTGTCTCTCCCACCACACAAATATCTCACCCTTCTTTTCCTTTTTTCCAATCTCAATTATCATATCCACCATCTTCTTCCTATCACACCCCTGCAAACCTTCTCTGCTTATCATACCCTTTCCCAAACTCAACTTTACCTTTTCCTTTTCAGTCAACCCAAACTGTAAAAGTGCTTTTGCTTATAATGCCTTCGAGTATCTCTCCAACCACTTCTCAATTAGATTAAATTACTGTTTACAGTCCTTTTAATAAAATCAAGTAAAACGTTTTTAACTTATTCGTAATTAAATGTTATGTTTTATTATGTCGGTAGTTTTCCGTGCATCAGACATAATCATAGTTTGTAATCGATTCAAGATAGCCTCAATTTATAATATATAATATATAAATGAGTATAAATTTTATGTTACACAACTGTTTTATTAAATTTAACAGGGTTTAAAGTGTACTTTAAATATGGTATGAGAATCATCGATCACCATTTATTCTATTATTTGTTGATATATCATTTTATCCATTATATCGAATAATGTTTAGTCTTACATTAAAGGTTAAGGGTTAAGAGTTTCGTTGAAAGTCTCGTAATTATTAAAAATAGTCAATTTATAATATATTAGGAAATACAACCTCATTTTCTTAAATTTATTTTTTAATATAATATCAAAATCATATGTTAACATTTATCTTATCAGGGTTTGTTAAATTTATTATTTTTATTCGTTACCAGCTATTTATTGTCTAATCATACCTTCAAAATATATATATATATATATATATATACCGACGTGATAGATTATATTAGAAGAATTACATCAACTATAAATAAAATAAATTTATAATATATAAATTAATAAAATTAAATTAAACTTAAAATCATCTTCTTCGCGACTTATTAATTGAAAATTTGCATACTCTCTAATTAATAAAATCCGTTTTGTTACCGATCCGTAAACAAGCAGCAACGTGAAACACACACGCCTGAACTTTGTTGGAATATTCAAAAGTGCAGGACAAGTGGGTTAGTTATTTCAACTTTGAGACATATTGTTGGTGACTTAAAGGCATTTGGGTTGGTGAAATAGTCACTCTTCTATTATTAGGAAATTGTACCTTTCTATGGAATAAACTTTTATTAATAACATTTTATGTATATATCATTCGAATTTAAGGGGCTTTTGGATACGGACGTATACCTTTATCCTTCTAAAGATCTTTATGTCCATTCTCCGTTTCTATACTTTTCTCTACGATCCCTGTTCGTGTACTTCTTTACTGAGTTATGTGAATTTTCGATGGTTTAAATGTTTTAGTTAAAAGTATCCATGATTGGGTAAATGGTCTGTTTGTCTTTTATTTTTATATTCGTTTGTTCTTTTTCTAAAATTTTAATTAAATTTTAAGTAATTTATAAATTTGACAATTTATATTAAAAAAATATTTTATCAAATGTACAACATATATGTATTTTTAAATATTTTTTTATTTAAAAATATAATATGATTATCGTTTCTGATTAGTCCATCAAGTTAGTTTTCAGAAAGAAATAAGTCAGTTAGAGAGTTAAAGAAAATTGAAAAACAAAACAGTTGATCAAATAAGTCAAAGATGAAAAAAGAAGTTAAGTAATCTCATTCATAATAAATCATATTATGAAATACTTAAAATTTGATTAAATGTAAACTTGTATAATTTTAATATTTTTTTTATGCATACGGCATGTGGTGATGATTTACGCAGTGTTCTTTTGTGCAGATAACACTGTTGAAGCTGATTTGAAGATACAAATAGAATTTAAAATTATATCCATTTAAGAGAATGAACGTAGATTTACACCGATAGATTTGTAAAAATTTTCACAAATTGATTCCTCATATATCAAATATTTGCATAAATAAATTAACTTTTATCCTTTTCTCTTCATATTTTATTATCATATTATAATTATTAATAACTATTATTATATTAATTATTATATATATATATTATTTATTATTATTTAATATATATGTATTTATAAACGGTTACATTACAAATATATTGTATAAAGTGTATATATATATATATATATATATATATATATATAATAAATTATAATAACAAATAACATATAATATACTTATATATATATATATAATAATTATTATTATTAATTTTTAATAATTAAAATACTTATATAATATTCTTAAAATATTGTTAAAAATATAATGATTAATATATTAATATATAATAACTAATAATATATAAAATGATTATTATTATTAATTAATAAAAGTATATAATAATTATAATATTGTTGTAAATTGATAATATATAGATATTATTATTAATTTGTATATGTGTATATATATATATAATAATAATAATAATAATAATTTATATAATTAAAATATTCTTAAATTTTAACCTTTTTAATTTATTTAAGTATAATTTTATTAAATTTTATTATGAAGAGTATTTTGGTAAAGTTTAAATTTTAGCTATTATAATTTTTTTTTAATCTATTATATCAATCAAATCACTCGTTAATTTTTATAAAATTTATCTTTAAATTTACTTATTTTACTTTCTAAATTTATTAAAAAAATATACACATTCATCACCTCAAATCTATACAAATATATCTTCAAATTTTCTCATAAATCTATCTCATCAAACGAACACAGTCTTCAAAATTTTGTTAGATATGTTGTTTTCCCTGCATGTGATCATAGATATGCGAAATGGTAAAAAAAAACACTAGGGCAATTAGATTATATCTATTTATATTATGTAATTTAGTCAATGTCATTGTGAAAAGAATATATACACTTAGGTTAATTGAAGTGATGGACTTGTTTATATGTGGTGGTTTGGTATGGATTTAAAATATCTTAAAGTGGAGTTTTGTAATTATTTTTATGCAAGATATTATGGTTAGAATATTAGAATAATCTCTGTATGCATTATGACTAAAATAGTTAAAGAAAGGCACATGTAAAAAATATACTACAATTGAGTGCTGATAGAAAAAATAAATCCATACCATTATGACACCATGCCTACTCTGCTTTTGTCTATTTCTTTAAATTTTTTAATGTATTAAAGTTAGGTGTTACATCACACAGAGCTAATCAATGTCAGCAATTTGAACAAGTTACAAAATATTAATACAATGTCGTATGAATCTGATTATCTTCTTGCAAATCAATGTTTTCCGCGTATTGAAAAGATCTCTGTAGTGTCTTCTCCTTTTTGTTTGTCATGCCACACAATAATAGATTTCATCTCCAACCATTTTCTGTTGTTGGTTTTCTCTGAAGAGAAATTCTAAAATAATAGCACACTCAAAGAATCTCCTCCACATGACTAAGATAAATACCTAATACGAACAATTAGAAATCCACCAAAATTATGATATCTTGTAGTGTATATAAATACAAAGAAATATTAATTTTACAGATTTAACTATGTGTAAACTCATATACTAAAAGGATAAAAGAATTTAGTGACGGGTACAAATATATTTTTTATACCCGGATGTTAATAGGACGGGTACATATATCATATATTCATAGTATTCGTACTCGTGGATATCCATACACGCTATACTCTAATTTAAATAAAAAAAAAACATGATTAAAACATCAACACATCAATCTTAAATAGGTTACTTTTTATCAATTGATTTTAAAAAATCTTAATTTCTTTGTAAATTATCATTCAATATTATTTAAATGAGTTATTTGCACTTTGTTTGAAATTTGTGAATATTATGCATTGTATTTATATTTGAATTTATTGTTAAAATACATTGTTAAATATTAAAATTTTCTTTTGTAAATACCCACAGTATCCACAGATACCCGTGAATAGTACCCACAGATACCCGTGAATAGTACCCACAGATACCCGTGAATATTCGTGGATATAAAAAAAAATATGTAGATACTTGCATAACGGATACCTGCACAAATATAAGACGAATATTTATCCAGCAAGTAGGGTACGAGAAAGCTAGTAGTCGTATCCGTCCCGTTGACATCCCTCGTCTCTAGTTCATAATTGTTGAGAATGTTTTTTTGTGATATTATTTGTTTCGGTATAATATAAGATCATTACAATAGATAAATAACACTAACACAAACACAAGAAGAAGGCAAGTTAGAGCAAAACTAGCTCAAGAAAAATGAGACTAAGAGGAACTTACTTAGAAAACAATTATTACAGGATAAACTTCTTTTGTTCTTCATAGGGGTTCATATGGGTAGATTATAATTTACAAAAGGCGAGTAAATTTATAAAAAAACTAAATAGAAATGAAATAAGACAAACAAAAAATCACTACAAGAATTTTTGTAATTATCAATAAATTTTTAATGACAAAAATAAATTTGTCGATAAATCTAAATTTTTTGACAAATTTAGAATTTAAATTACTAACAAATATTTTTATTAATAATTAATTTTTAAGTAAATTAGAATTTGAATTATTGACAAATACTTTTGTTAATAATGGATTATATGGTCAATTTTGTTGGTAAATTTCACAAGTAATTTGCAATTTTTATTACGGACAAATTTTTGCGTTAATAAAATAAGTGATTATTTTTCCTCCAATTTTCATGATTTTTTCTTTTTTGTATATAAAAGGAAGATGAATGGGTAGAAGAAAAGAAGAAAAAAAAAACGAAGACAAGGAAGAGGAAGATGAAGAAAAAAATGATGAGAAAGAAGAAGAAAAGTCAAAAATGACAACATCGAACACAACAATAGTAGAAGTATGAGTAAAAGAAAAATACCCAAAAAGAATAAAACCACGACATTTATCGACAATCAAAATCTGTTGACAATTACAGATAGATTTCACAATTCATTGATGAAATCTAACGATAACTATTTTACTAACAAATCTTTTGAATAATCTATAAGTGAACTCAAATTATCGTTATTACCAATAAACTATGTCAACAAACAATTATTTATAATGAATATTTTCTTAAAAAAATTTAGTTTTTTGAAAATAAAATTTAAATAAATATTTTGTTATATTTATTTCATATATGCCACTTTTAATTTTAAAAAAAAATTCTTTCATATGTACCACTATTATGATAACATATTTAATGTTAAATTTAACAATACAACGTTATTTGTTTGAATACGCGTATTATTAACTAAGGTTATCCCAGCATGCTTATTAATGTCCATCATCTTATAACACATTTTTTATTTAGTTTAATTTTTGATAATTCATTTATTTTAATTATTTCTTTATCACTTTATTTTCCTTGTATATATATTCTTAGTTCACAAATATATGAATCAAACTATTATAAAGTGATTCGACCGAATTAAATGATATAAATGTGCATATTAATTATATAAAATAATCGATATAAAGAAATGAGATTTAATATGAATTAAAAAAATCAACATAAGTTTAAAATCGCTAGTTAGGCATAAATAATATAGAATATGCCACTTTCTCTATAAATTAGAGTCATAGCTAACATAATTCTTTTAAGGATTTTTTGTAAATAATTTTTTCTTCAACAAATCAAACAATGATTTCAAATATATTTCACAAAAATTTAATCCCATCTAAGTGAAAAAAATTATATTATAGTTATAATAGTCCATAAAATTTATATGTAATACCATACTAAATTTTAAATCCCAAAATATTATAATCGAGATCACATGAAAAATTTGAAAGTATTTTACTACCAAATTTATGAATGTAACACCTGTATGTTATATTTCACATCATTACATCAAGTATTAGTCACATTTAACATTCTTGATTATTTATTGCATTATATTATTGGTATATAAATTAATTATTTTTGAAATTAAAAATTTATTGTGATCGATTTATGAAAAATGAAATCAATATTAAAAATTCAATATATTATTTTTACTTCGTAAGTCTTAAAACCAAGCATAATAACTAATATTTTGTAGTTAGAAAAATAATATTATAATGGAATTTAAAGTATGTTAGCTATTTTTTGAACAAAGTATAATACCTACACATGTTATAATACATATCTAATGTTTTTTTTATTGCATTAACATATCAATTTAATTTTAACTAATTTATTTTAAAACTATTAAACATTATTGCAATATATTCTACAAAAAGTTAAATATCTTAGAAAAAATTTAACTAAGATTGTGTGATAATAACATCAATTTACTGTTTAAACACTACATACATCCTAGTATTGGTAAAAAGGGTTGTTGGTTGTTTACAATACTTATGATGAATAAAAATACACTGTTATTTCTTAATTAAATCACATTTTCATATTACAAACTTTTAAAGTTTCCGTTTGTTTATTTTCAATGAAAGAAACATCGGAGGAGGGATGAAAAAAATGAAAGCTCGATTTTCAATATATTAAATAACAGAAAAAAATGAGAAGATTTTCAGATCTAACTTTCTTCAAAAAAGTTTGTGTACAAAGTTGAAAAAATTGAACATATCCATTATATATTCAAATAATTTTGTATATAGATAAATATAATAAGAGACTTCTGTTTTTCCTATTATAATATAATAAATAATTATAATAAACAATATCATAATAATATTAGTAAATAATTTACATTTTACTACTTTATAAAATAAATTATTTCAATATTCAATAATTAATCTTGTAAGAAAAAAGTTAAATTTAACCAATTATTTTTAAGTTCATTTTGTTATATATTTTTAAATTGATATGTAATATATAAGAATTAAATATTTATAAATATATTTTATTAATATATTAAAACAAATAATTAAATAATGAAAAAATAAAATGAATTTAATATTTTTTTACATTAAATTATGTTTAAAAATTGATTTTGTAAATTATTCCCTAAACATATTACTACATCATTCTTTTCTAATCCGTCCTCAAATAAAAAACTCTTTCTATATTACGGTGACATGTTTATTATTAAAAAAGAAACTACGGTTATCATAATAATTAATTAGATAATTATGTTTTTCTTTATTTGAAAAATTTATTGAAACTATAATTATAATAAATTGAAATAATTGGTGATACCAGAAAGACAACCTTGAACAAATTTGAAGTATACCAGGAAGAGCATGGCATCGGAAATTGGAACAGTAATTTTAAGTTGAAGTTTTTTTTTTTATAGATATGACAACACAGTAGTAGAAGAAATCCTATAAAAAAAAATTGTGAAAGGTACATGTGTGTTCGTGTGATGAGAAAGTGGGGTTGGGTTTGGCACGCGACTTTTGGAATGAGTGAAAGAGCACCACCACCATGTGTGTGTAAAGCGAATGGTGGAAGTTAATCACTTAGCTCCTCAACTTATCAAACGGTCATACCCTGTATATGGATTGAATATATGTGGCCTAAACCCCCAAAACTCTGTTTCTAGAAAACATTATCTTTCTTTCTTTTAACTGCTTTTCTACATCAAATTTTCACCTACAACTGATTTTTCAAAAACAGTCATATCTTTTGATGGTTGGAAAAAGTTACTGAAAGATCAATGCATGAACCAATTAAATTTAAATTTACTGTGCCACAGGTGAAGTGCAGAATTGAGAGTTACAAGGCAACATTATCCAAATTAACTGTTTTGGAAAACATGAAATTTGTTTTGCCCAATGCAAGGTGTTGACTGTGTGTGGAGTGTGGCCTTGCCACCCTCCATAGCCACTATGCTTCTTACAAATATAAAACTGCAGTTCTGCAAGTTGCAGACGCATGGATCACACAGTCATCAAAAACAAATTTGATACTCACAATGAAAAGGAACACACGCAACAGCAACCTCGATATGCCGCATAAATCTGTTGTCCACTGTTTTCTGAATTCTGGAAATTAACGAGTGACGTCAACATTTTGTTTTAAATTAGTATAGTCTTTCATTTTCTTTTCTTTCTTTGCTTTGACTAGAGCACATGTAAAACCAAACCAGGTGCAGTTCAATGTTTCCTCTGATTGGTGTTGCGTCACTGATTAAGAAAACGGTGGGACCACCAATAATGGAAGAGAGTGTTTTCAACTCAAGGTGGTGAAGGGTAGTGTTCATCGTCTGCTTCAGGATGAAGCAGAATAATCATAACAACTTGTCATGCTGATGCTAGATTATTAGTCATAACTACTACTTCTGTTCAAATTAATGTAATATTACGATTCTCAAATCTTCAACTTTGTTTTATATAGTAATGTTTCTGCACATGTAACTGTCTATCATAGTTAATAACAGATTATTTTTAAATCGTGTTTCATCAAGTTTTTTTTTTTTTTTTTTTTTTAATTAAAAAAATAAATTTTTTTTTTTAAAAATTTAAATTTTTTTTTACTTTTTATTTTTTTTTTTTTTTTATATTAATTTTTTTTTATTTCTTTTTTTTTTATGTTTTTTTTTTTTTTTTTTTTTTAATGAAAACACTAACTTGTTTTCATGAAAAACTACAAGTGCTTTCGTTATATAACTGTTGCTTTGTAAAAATTAATAACAAATTTAGTAATTTTTCATTTACTAAGTATCATACTATTTTTGAATTATATTTTTATTATAAGCAAATTCAACACACATGCTCGTGTCTCCACGAATTCTATTAAATATATAAGCATATGTATTATTCTTGTTTAGAAGAGTTGCATAGTAATTATATCTTTTAAATACTTTATTATATATTACATGTATTTTTTTTATATATTTTTAAAAATAACATATATCTATATTAACTTGTTTAGTAAGAATTGATTTTTTTATCAATAGTTAATGTTAGTTATTTTGTTCCCCATTTTTTTTTCAAAAAGGAATCTTTTACTTCATTCTTAAAAAAAAGTATGTTAGTAGTTTAACTAGAAGTTGGGACCGATCAAATGCGGTTGTTGCATGCCGCATAATCTCATAGTTTGTTCATAATTTAATTATATTACAATTTTTTTTAATTTTTAATTATTTTTTATAGAGATGATTTAATAGAATTATTTTAGAAAAAATCAGATTTAAGATTGTGAAAGGGCATATTTATTTCTGATACTTTATGTTGTGTCGTGACTTTATGTTGATACTAATTTAATAAAAAATATTTTTGTTTACTATTAATGGATATGATTTTTATTTTGTTTCTGTAAAGTAACTACTATTTCCAATAAAAGGAAATGTAACACAAGATAGAATACAATAAAAATACTTTTAAAAAAATTGAAGGATAGTCATAAAAAAAAATTATACAATAAAAAGTTTTAGATCAATATAGTTCACTCTTCCACCTGATTAATATTATTTTTAGATCAAAATTTACATTGATGATGTGTATAGGAAGTTTAACTAATGGAGTGTCTGAGTTATTGAGAACCTTTTAGATCGGTGTTAATATTGTAGTGGTAGAAGAATGATAGGCATAAAAACTAATTTCATTACATACATATTTGGTATTATTAAAATTAAACTTTAAATATAATTAAAAAGTTAAAAAGTGAGAAAGTCTACCCTTTTCTATTTCATTAATTTATTTCATCTTTTCTTCTAGGCAGATTGACTCTTTCCTTGTAAATAAAATGTTTCTTTAACATAATAATAAATATATATTTATAACATTCCTTTTTATTTCTATTCGATTTATGTTGTAATAAATATATATAAACTAATTAATATTAAAGGGAAATGTAAAGTTTAAAAAATAATGATATTATTATTTTTTGAAATAACGAAATTAAAATATAAAAAGAAACACAAAAGTCATATTTTCTATTTTCTTTGTTGATAATTTTACAACACTGCTATATAAATATAAGTTAAATGAGAGAATTCTGTCATGTATTTTCTTGAATTTAAATTATATATAGATGATGATAAGTAAGAACTGTACATATTTGCCTATTTGAAGATTACATGGAAGAAAACTGAAAATAATAATTATTGAAGGGTGAGAGTAATAAATAAATATCTGTGTTCCCAGGGAGAGCTCCTTTCCCCTTTATTTTTTAGATAAATTCCATGAAAAAAACAAACACCACACTCCCTCCTTCAAACACGCACTCTCTATAAATTCAACACTTTATTTGTCTGCCATTCACTGATCTCACACCAACCGTTTACCTCGGCGGCGCACTCCTCTCGCTCCTTTCATTTCCATAACAACCCCGGAACATCGTTTTTTTATGTCAGATCTGTTACATTTCACCTTACAAAAAGTAATATAACAATCAAACACCAAAGCCTTCTCAACATTTCTTTTCACATATTCACAATATTCACAATCTCACCAAGAGATGTCTTCATCTATCTCGTTTTCCACACTTAAGGTTCCTTCCGTGAGAACTATACCTTGCGAAACCCAGAAATCTCTCTTTAACGCTCGCTGTGCGGTGAGAGTCTCGAGGTTTTTGGGAACACGGTTGCGTTCGAGCGGGAAATGGCTGGGTTCCGAGCGGCTTCATGTTTGGAAATCGGAGGGGCCACTTCGTACGCCGAAGCTGAGGGTCGTTGTTCGGTCGGGGATGTCCACCGTGCCGAAGAAACCGCTCGGACTGTACGATCCGGCCATGGACAAGGACTCCTGCGGTGTGGGATTTGTGGCGGAACTGTCCGGTGAAGGCAACCGAAAGACGGTGAGTGCGACTTTTCCGTGTTTGCATGTGAGTTTGAATATGCGTTTTTGTTTTGATTCAGGGTGATTTTGTTTAGGTGACTGATTCTTTGGAGATGCTGGTGCGCATGACGCACAGAGGTGCTTGCGGTTGCGAAGCCAATACTGGTGATGGGGCAGGGATCATGGTTGCTTTACCTCACCAATTTTACAAGGAGGTATTTTATTTCATTTTAATTTTTATGGAGAACTCGTGTTTTTCTTAGCTGGATTAAGCATATTCCACTTATTATATACTGTTTATAAAAGTTTATATTATTACGAAAAAGAATTTTTTTGTTTTATTATCCAATTTTGATTTATCATATTTTGGCCAGTTTGTAACAATGTTTTAAGATAATAATAATTTAAAAGAATTCAGGAGTCTTACAATTTTTTTTTTAAATAATAAAGATATATGATTAAATCAAAAGTTAATCTGAATATTTTTCACAAAGTTAGTATTTACAATTAATTTACATTAGAGTTATTATTTTTGGGATGTAACTGTTTTTTGATTTGGAATGTAACTAACTCTTTTTATTGTTTTATATTCGGATAAAGTGTTTTGGTCATGCGTTTCAAAGATTCGGCGCCGGCTGACAGCTGTATTCGCTTTTCATCTTTTTTATTTATTTTTGAAACTTTTCTGATATGTTAAAGTGTGCTTTTCCTTTCGGGCGGTTGAATTTCTTTATTATTATGCAATTATGTTAATATTTATTCCGTAAGTAGGACTGAATACACCAAATCTAATAAATATAGTTGGATTCAAAGTTATCATGAGAATTTCGTAGACTTTTAAAATTTGAAAAATACTAAATTCAACATCACTTTTGGGTGGATTATTCAACATATCTGTGGGGTGGATTGGAGTGGAAAGAAGAGAGAAATAAAAAATAAATAAAGTGAAAGTTAAAATATATGATTGAAAAGGAATAGGAAAAATGGTTGAATTAAGTGGGGTATCTATATGTCAATTACGCCACATTGTATTTTAAGTGCAGATAAAAAATTACCTCTACTAACTACATATATAAAGTCTAATTTCAAAATATAACAATATTCTGTTCCTTTTTTAACTTCTTTAATAAACAGAACTGCATATAGCACCTTCTGTCCCTTTTCTCCAATTACTTATAATAACCTTTTAAAATTATTAATATTTCACATGATATTATTTTAAAAATATGGGTGAATCTAAATTGTTAGATGATATTAATATACATATGAACATTCTACTGATCTTGATTTTAGTGCGTATTCGATTTTCCGATGGTACAACATTGTTTAATGACTCGATTGTTTAAATTCATATTATTCAAATACAGTCTAATACATATCTTACACACCAATTAAGTGAATCAAATTCCATAAGTATTTATTTATTTTTGGTTTAACTTCTGAAATCATGGAAACAAATTTCTTCATCCTGTATGCAGATTTTCATTATGCTTTTCTAGGACATTTTTACTTGAGAATCAGATTAATCACTACAAGATGTTCTGGATTAAGGATAACTAAACATGAATTAGTTCTTACATGTATCCATAGAGGTGTTGAGAATTTATTTTTTTTCGTTTAAAACAAATTTCTTCATCCTCTATGCAGATTTTCATTGTGCTTTTCTAGGACCTTTTTACTTGAGAATAAGATTAATCACTACAAGATGTTCTGCATTAAGGATAATGAAACATGAATTAGTTCTTAAATGTATCCATAGAGGTGTTGACTGATTCTTCAGTCTGTAACTTCTTCACGGAGCATGATGATGAATGGAAATATGCATAGGTTTTCATTTACTGAAATTTGATGCAGTTTTAACTTGTTGTCTCTTGAGGTGATGATTCTAAGAGGTTTGCTGTTTGCAGGTTGTGGATTTTGAGCTTCCACCACCCGGAAAATATGCAATTGGCATGTTTTTCTTGCCTACATCCGACAGTCGCAGAGAAAAGAGCAAAATTGTATTTGAAAAGGTAGTTTAAATTTGAAATTTCTTTGTTAGTTTAAAACTTAATTTCGTGCATGCTTGCTTGAGAAAAACTGCATTTCAAAGTGTAACTTAATTTGAAATTTCTTTGTTTGTTTAAAGTTTAAGTTCATGCATGCTTGCTTGAGAAAAACTATATTTCAAAAGGTATATTCGTAGCGTTTGGTATGTTATGCTGAAGTTGTAATTGACATTGACATGGGGTTTGTTTCAGTAGTGTTTATTATTTGTGTTCTAATATTAAAATCATCGTGATAACTTGCATATTTATTTTATCTTCGTGGCATTTATTTTTAAATGTTCTGTGCCTTTGTTGTCAGGTTGCCGAATCTCTGGGTCATTCTGTTCTTGGTTGGCGTTCTGTTCCCACTGATAACTCGGAATTGGGCAAATCAGCCCAGGAAACTGAACCTGTCATTGAACAAGTGTTTCTTACTCCAAGTACTCTGTCAAAAGTTGATTTGGAAAGACAGGTTCCTCTCGATATGACTTTTACTTTAAAAACCAAGATTTAATTGAGCCTGAGTACCTTTGTAATAACATGCTAGCAAAATTCTTGGATTAAGAGGGAAAAATGAGGTTCTTATTTATTTGTTCTGTCATGGTAAATGGGTATTTTGTTCCTTCCACGCAGATGTATATATTAAGGAAGCTGTCCATGGTTGCTATAACATCTGCATTAAACCTCGATAATGATGGCATTACAGATTTCTATATCTGTTCTCTCTCATCAAGGTACTTTGTCAAGAGGTGGCGTTTTTTGTTTTTGAGAAAGTTACTCTTAACGTCTAATCATTTTGCAACTTCATATCATTACCTACAGGACTGTTGTTTACAAAGGTCAGTTAACACCAGCTCAGTTGAAGGATTACTATTTTGCAGACCTTGGCAATGAAAGGTTTACGAGCTACATGGCCCTGGTAAATCTATTATCCATTAACTTCTCTTCTTTCTCCACTAACTCTATATACTCCAACAAACAGCATGGGGAACAACCAGTAACTGACGAGATGCAAGGTTGGGGAATGACTTCTGAGGCATTGAGGTTTGAATGATCTCTTAAGTTCTTCCGCTTCCTTGATTAAAGTTTGAATTTGGATGCAATGGGTGAGTTGGTAAGACAGCTCATTATGAGGATAATCCTGTTTACAGAAATTTCTGCTGATGTTCTCTGTTTACTTGGCCTGGAAGACAATTTCATCATATCGGTGGAGGGGAAAAATCATTTTGGTGAAAAATGGAATAGGATTTCTGGAATTTCTATTGGAAATTCAGCATATTTATATTGGTGTCCTTCGGAAAAATATTCGTTTATGTTGTTGATTTTCTGCAACAGTTATAGCCATAAATACTGACAACTTGGCATACATGATGTGCAGGTACATTCACGATTCTCTACGAATACTTTTCCGAGTTGGGATCGTGCTCAACCTATGCGTGTATTGGGGCACAATGGGGAAATCAACACTCTTAGAGGGAATGTAAACTGGTATGTCTGGAATAAGTATGGTTATACCGTAGTTTAAGAACTAGAAGAATGAATATGATACTGCACTGCAAATTTAAATTGTTGTATAAGAAATATCCCGGTGCTGTTGACATGGATGAATTGAAGAGTTAATTCGCTATTATTTTTCTTAATTTTTTTATGCAATCGCTACCACGTTCCAGTCAAGTTTTCAAGTTTGATGCTAGTTGATTTTGAACTAGGAGTAACAGCTTTGTGTTGGATACTACTCGTTGCATTTGCTGTGAAGGACTATGTCACCTAATAAATGATTTTTTTATAGGATGAAGGCACGTGAAGGCCTACTGAAGTGCAAGGAGCTTGGTCTGTCGGAGAATGAATTAAAGAAGCTTTTGCCTATTGTGGATGCAAATTCATCTGATTCAGGTTATCTGAATTTATTTTTGTTTGCCAAATGTATGTTCATAATATACTAATATTGTTTTTCTTCTGCAGGAGCTTTTGATGGCGTCCTTGAGTTTTTGATTCAGTCTGGAAAAAGTCTTCCTGAAGCTGTTATGATGATGATTCCTGAAGCATGGCAAAATGACAAGAACATGGATCCTCAGCGTAAAGCATTTTATGAATACTTCTCGGCTCTAATGGAGCCATGGGATGGGCCAGCTCTTATAGCATGTAAAATTACTGGACTGATTATTATCTGCTTTTCTGTAACACGCCTTTGTTTATGGATTCTTAATTTGGTATTGACTTATATTATTGCAGTTACTGATGGCCACTATCTTGGAGCAACCTTGGACAGGAATGGGCTTCGACCAGGCCGCTTTTATGTCACCCACAGCGGACGTGTTGTAATGGCTAGTGAAGTTGGGGTTGTAGACATTCCTCTTGAAGACGTGTGTAGAAAAGGAAGACTAAATCCGGGCATGATGCTTCTGGTGGATTTTGAAAAGCATATTGTTGTAAATGACGATGCCTTAAAAGAACAGTATTCATTAGCAAGGCCATATGGGGAATGGCTCAAAAAGCAGAAGGTAGAACTAAAAGACATAGTTGATTCTGTTCAGCAATCTGAAAGAGAGCCGCCAACAATAGCAGGAGTTGTGCCGGTAAGTATAAATAAAAATCCGTGCGAACTTTGCTTGAATTTGTAGTTGGGAATTCTCACTGATACATTTTCCACGAGTTACAGGCATACGGAGATGATGTGGATATGGAAAATATGGGGGTTCATGGTTTATTGGCTCCACTAAAAGCTTTTGGGTATGTAATATCCACCCTGAATATATTCTTTACTTTATCTGTTGTATTTTCAGAGGATATGTTTATATAGTCTGCTTTATTCAAACAGATATACTGTTGAATCCTTGGAAATGTTATTACTTCCCATGGCAAAAGATGGTACGGAAGCCCTTGGGTCAATGGGAAATGATACTCCGTTAGCAGTAATGTCGAATAGAGAAAAACTCACTTTTGAATATTTCAAGCAAATGTTTGCCCAAGTGACAAACCCACCTATTGATCCTATTCGAGAGAAAATAGTCACTTCAATGGAATGTATGGTTGGTCCAGAAGGTGACTTGACAGAAATCACCGAGGCACAATGCCACCGTCTTTCCCTAAAAGGCCCCCTTTTATCCGTTGAAGAAATGGAAGCCATTAAAAAAATGAATCATAGGGGATGGCAGAGCAAAGTTATAGATATAACATACTCGAAGAGTCGTGGTAAGAAAGGGTTGGAGGAAGCCTTGGACAGGATATGTGCAGAAGCACATGATGCAATTGGTGATGGCTACACTACCCTTGTGCTGTCTGATAGAGGTATTATATTATACTTGAATTGTGTATATACTATATGCACTGCGCTTCCTTCTGATCGATTTGTATCTCATATTGCATCTTGTAGACTTCTCAAGGAATCGTGTTGCCGTGAGCTCCCTACTGGCTGTTGGTGCTGTTCATCAACATCTAGTGAAAACACTTGAGCGTACTAGAGTTGCATTAATAATAGAATCTGCCGAGCCACGAGAAGTGCACCATTTCTGTACACTTGTTGGCTTCGGTGCTGATGCTATATGCCCATATTTGGCTGTGGAGGCAATTTGGCGATTACAGGTTGATGGAAAGATCCCACCAAAATCAAGTGGGGAATTCTACTCAAAAGATGAGCTGGTTAAAAAGTACTTCAAAGCAAGCAACTATGGAATGATGAAAGTGCTTGCGAAGATGGGAATATCTACTTTGGCCTCTTACAAAGGTGCTCAGATTTTTGAAGCTCTGGGTCTTTCATCAGAAGTGATTGACAGGTGCTTTGCTGGAACCCCAAGTCGAGTCGAGGGCGCAACATTTGAGATGCTTGCTCGTGATGCTCTTCAATTGCACGAGTTAGCCTTTCCTTCTCGAGTTTTCTCTCCAGGAAGTGCTGAAGCAACTGCATTGCCAAACCCTGGGGATTATCACTGGAGAAAAGGCGGCGAAATTCATCTGAATGATCCACTTGCCATTTCAAAGCTTCAAGAGGCTGCGAGAACTAACAGCATAGATGCCTATAAACAGTACTCTAAGCTTATTCACGAATTAAATAAAGCTTGCAATTTGCGGGGACTTCTGAAATTTAAAGAGGCAGCAGTAAAAGTTCCCCTTGACGAAGTAGAACCTGCCAGTGAGATTGTTAAGCGGTTTTGCACTGGGGCTATGAGTTATGGATCAATATCACTGGAGGCACACACGGCATTGGCAACTGCTATGAATAAGATGGGAGGAAAATCCAACACAGGTTTGCTTTTAAAGAAAATATGGCTTTATGTTGTTACAGGAAAAAACTGTCAAGTTTTTTTCGAGGGTGTGTGTGTTTATCGAAATGCTTTTTGGGACAATTTGTACGTGAAAAACATCTGTTTTCTCGTGGTTTATTTTTTCTAGATCAATCCCCTAAATGATCTTATTCTTATGAAATGATTATTTGTTAACTTTTTCCAAAGGTGAGGGAGGTGAGCAGCCATCTCGTATGGAGCCTCTTTCTGATGGCTCAAAGAACCCCAAAAGGAGTGCTATTAAGCAGGTTGCTAGTGGGAGATTTGGAGTTACAAGTTACTATCTTACAAATGCGGATGAATTGCAGATAAAGATGGCCCAGGTAACTGTCAAAAATATCACATTTGGATTTCATGTTCTTTTTATTTTCCTGATACTATAAAGAAAATCATCAGGTGGTCTCTAATATCTGAGTGTTGTCCTGCGTATATTTGATTACTTCACTTGACCTTCGGGAAATTTGAATTTTGTTATTGAATGTAGAATACTAGAATTGTACAATTTTAACTTATGTTTTCCTCAGGGAGCAAAACCAGGTGAAGGTGGTGAACTTCCTGGCCACAAGGTTATAGGAGACATTGCTGTCACAAGGAATTCAACTCCCGGTGTAGGACTTATCAGTCCACCTCCTCATCATGATATTTACTCCATTGAAGATCTTGCCCAATTAATTCATGATCTAAAGGTTCATATCTGGCTTCGATCCTTTTACATTAAATGCTTTTGGTTGAATTTCGTTGTCTTGGGTGTTCATCCTCAAATCCCTTTTTGTTTATATGTAGAATGCGAACCCTGCTGCTCGAATTAGTGTGAAGTTGGTATCTGAAGCTGGAGTTGGTGTAGTTGCCAGTGGAGTTGTTAAAGGCCATGCTGATCATGTCTTGATCTCTGGCCATGATGGAGGTACAGGAGCATCCAGATGGACTGGCATAAAGAATGCTGGTCTCCCTTGGGAACTTGGCCTGGCTGAGACCCATCAAACTTTGGTGGCTAATGACCTTCGAGGTCGCACCGTTCTCCAAACTGACGGGCAACTTAAAACAGGAAGAGATGTGGCCATAGCCAGTCTTCTTGGTGCAGAAGAATTTGGTTTCAGCACAGCTCCACTCATAACTCTTGGCTGCATAATGATGCGCAAGTGTCACAAGAATACCTGCCCTGTTGGCATTGCTACGCAAGATCCAGTACTTAGAGAGAAGTTTGCTGGAGAACCCGAGCACGTCATTAACTTTTTTTTCATGATAGCAGAGGAAATGCGAGAAATTATGTCCCAGCTTGGGTTTCGTACTGTCAACGAGATGATTGGTCGTTCAGACATGCTCGAAGTTGATCAAGAAGTGATCAAAAGCAATGAGAAACTAGAGAACATTGACCTCTCTTTATTGCTTAGACCTGCAGCTGAACTGCGACCAGAAGCTGCTCAATACTGTGTTCAAAAACAAGATCATGGTTTGGACATGGCGTTGGATAATAAGCTTATAGCTCTGTCCGATGCTGCTTTGCAAAAGGGTCTACAAGTATACATTGAAAGTCCAATCCTTAATGTAAACCGTGCGGTGGGAACTATGCTAAGCCATGAGGTTACTAAAAGGTACCACTTAAATGGTCTTCCAACAGACACTATTCACATCAAATTTGAGGGCAGTGCAGGCCAAAGCTTTGGTGCATTCCTCTGTCCTGGCATCACTTTGGAACTTGAAGGTGATGGCAATGACTATGTTGGTAAAGGGTTGTCTGGTGGCAAGATTGTAGTTTATCCTTCAAAGGTGAGTACCTTTGACCCTAAGCAGAATATTGTAATTGGTAACGTGGCTCTGTATGGGGCCACATCTGGTGAGGCATATTTCAATGGTATGGCAGCTGAAAGATTTTGTGTGCGTAATTCTGGTGTTAAGGCAGTAGTGGAAGGTGTTGGTGATCATGGATGTGAGTACATGACTGGTGGGATAGTTGTTGTGCTTGGAAACACAGGCAGAAATTTTGCTGCAGGTATGAGCGGTGGGATTGCTTATGTTCTTGATATGGATGGAGAATTTCTATCTCGGTGCAACCATGAGCTTGTAGATCTGGATAAGATTGAGGAGGAAGATGATATCGCTACTCTAAAAATGTTGATCCAACAACATCAGCGCCACACAAATAGTGTGCTTGCCAAGGAAGTGCTTGCTGACTTTGGTAGTCTTCTTCCAAAATTTATCAAGGTTTTCCCCAAGGAGTATAAACGAGTTTTGGCAAGTATGAAATTGAAGGAAGCCTCTGAAGATGCAGCAGAGTCTGCTTCTAAACATGGAGAGGAGCAAGGTGAAATGAAATTGGCGGAGAAAGATGCTTTTAAAGAGCTCAAGAAACTGGCTACTGCATCATCGAATGGGAAGCCTAGTGAGGTAATATTAACTTCTTATTTTTTCTTAAGATGGTATCCACTTACACCAAATGTAATTCTTGATATACTTACATTTTTAACAAAATTAAATCTTTTATAATAACTTTATATGGTTGTTAAATTTTGTTCGTCCACCTCGCGAAGAAAATTTATCATATGGAATAAATCATTTCTACAAAATTTCATATAATTTAAAACTGTTTGATACTTGAATACTCATTTATATTTTTAGTTGGCTGATGTCTTCTAATATGTCCTGACGATTAAACAGGCTGAATCTTCCAAGAGACCTAGTCAAGTAATTGATGCTGTCAAACATAGAGGTTTTGTTGCTTATGAGAGGGAAGGTGTTCAGTACAGGGATCCCAATGTTCGATTGAATGATTGGAAGGAAGTGATGAAGGAAACACAACCTGGTCCACTTTTGAATACCCAATCTGCCCGTTGCATGGACTGTGGTACTCCTTTCTGTCATCAGGTGTGCATTGCCACTTCCATGAACTTCTTTCTTTTGTGACTTCCAATTTAAACTTTCATCATTTAAACTGAAGATACTCAAATAAACTTGCAGGAAAACTCTGGGTGTCCTCTTGGAAATAAAATACCAGAATTTAATGAGTTAGTATACCAAAACAGGTGGCGCGAAGCATTGGAGAGGCTTCTTGAGACAAATAACTTTCCAGAGTTTACTGGTAGGGTATGCCCAGCACCTTGTGAAGGTTCTTGTGTCCTTGGCATTATTGAGAATCCAGTATCCATTAAAAGCATAGAATGTGCCATTATAGACAAAGCTTTCGAGGAGGGTTGGATGGTGCCACGACCTCCAGCGAATAGAACTGGGTATACACTTTTTCGTCCTAATTGACATCTCCTCAGTTTTATTTCCGTTATTTCTGATGTTTCATTTCAATCAGATAGGTCTAAATGTACAATCCCCCTACATGGTGCGTTGTAACTTTCAGTTATTAAAATGTTTGGCTTTGTTGTAGTTATTATTATTAAAGGTTTATTGCAATTATCGCCAAGGTAATAGTTCCATTAGTAAATATCTTAATTCATACAGGAAAAGAGTGGCCATTGTTGGAAGCGGACCATCTGGCCTGGCAGCTGCTGATCAACTGAATAAAATGGGCCATATAGTAACAATTTATGAAAGAGCTGATAGGATTGGAGGGCTTATGATGTACGGGGTTCCCAACATGAAAGCTGACAAAGAGAATATAGTTCAACGGCGGGTTAACCTTATGGCAGAGGAGGGGATTAACTTTGTCGTGAATGCTAGTGTCGGGCATGATCCTTCATACTCTCTTGACAGGCTTCAAGAGGAAAATGATGCTATTGTCTTGGCTGTAGGAGCCACAAAACCAAGGTGAGACAGAACGCAGGAGTCCATATTATCATTGTTTGTAGTTTGAGTTCAATTTTGCTTGGAATGGATGTATATTAAAAAAAAAAAAAAGTCGTTGTTGTTAAGAGATGGGAGTTTTACGTTCAATGCAGGGATCTCCCAGTACCCGGGCGGGAGTTGTCCGGTATTCATTTTGCTATGGAGTTTCTGCATGCAAACACGAAAAGCTTGCTTGATAGCAATCTCCAGGATGGAAACTTCATTTCTGCCAAGGGAAAGAAAGTTGTGGTCATTGGTGGGGGTGACACGGGCACGGATTGCATAGGGACATCAATTCGGCATGGGTGTAGTAGCATTGTAAATCTGGAACTTCTCCCTCAGCCACCACAAACTAGGGCCCCAGGCAACCCTTGGCCACAGGTTAGATCCATGTGAAATTCAAGTTTTGTTTATTCTTGCAGCCCATTTTGTCAATATTTAAATTCGACGTATCCCTTGACATTACTCGGACCATTAACTAAAATTAGCCTTTTAAAGTTAAAGGACTCCTTTAAATGTGCACATGACTTTTTTTAACAAGTGTTTCTGGAATACAGTGGCCTCGTATATACCGAGTAGACTATGGACACCAAGAAGGTGCAGCAAAATTTGGCAAAGATCCAAGATCTTATGAGGTATTGACTAAGCGGTTTGTGGGAGATGAAAATGGAGTAGTGAAGGGACTTGAAATTGTACATGTTCGCTGGGAGAAGGATGCCACTGGGAGGTTTCAATTTAAGGAAATTGAGGGCACTGAGGAGATTATTGAGGCTGACCTAGTTTTGCTGGCCATGGGGTTCCTTGGCCCTGAACCTGTGAGTATTCATAATAGCTTCATCTCGTCATAATACCTCACCGAAAAGATAGACTTGATATTATAAAAAAACTGAAAAAATTTGGTTTTAAAAGGCGAATATATATCATTAATTTCATCATTTCATTTTATTAGAGTTTCTAAACATATTTGATATATTGTGATTTTAACCTGGAATGTTACATGCCCTCTTACAAGTAATGTGCATTATAAAGTTGGTAATCACGGATTTTTGTGCTCTGGGTATGGCAGACAATCGCAGAGAAGTTGGATATGGAGCGAGACAACCGGTCAAACTTCAAGGCAGAGTACGGTCGGTTCTCAACGAGTGTTAGAGGGGTGTTTGCAGCTGGAGATTGTCGACGTGGTCAGTCCCTGGTAGTATGGGCAATTTCAGAGGGGCGACAAGCTGCAGCACAAGTTGACAGATACCTAACAAATGACCACAATATAGCTGGGAATCCAGACGAACTTACGAAGCACAAGCAGGACCTAACCAAGAAGGGCACCATTGCTGTGGCAAATACACAGTGATAACCTTCTCTTGTTTTTAGTTTCTCACATTTCTAATTGAATAATACAAGATGGCTCCGAGGTTCGGTTCGGTTCTGCCCCATATTTTTATTTAGCTGCTGTCTCATCTAATAAATAAAGAAGCGATTTAAGTTAGTGCCTACAAAATTAGAAGTGTCTCTTTTATGCATAGCAGAGGCTACCTTCCGGAAAAATGAGTTCTTAGTTAAATGTTGCATCGTGTAGAATGAAATGTACAGTTTGTTAATTAATGATTCCCGTTATTGTTTCCAATTTTAATTGCTTTGAATGCGTAGAGTTCTTGAATATGCGAGGTCTGCTTCTCATCTAATGCTGATTGCAATGTTATTCGCGGATAAAAATTCTCAAACTAATAAGAGACAAGAAGATTTCTTTAAAGATTTCATAATGATAAAAAATATCAAAACTAATTAAATTGAACCAATTCGTTTGGAAATTGCCATTGCTAAAACCCTGAAAGTGGAATAAACTGATAAAATAAACTAAAATATAAAATTGAAAAATGAGTTGTTAAAATTATGAAAGATGAACATTAATTAAACTGAAAAGCCTATCCAGAAATCCCTAAAGATTTATAAAATGGAGAACACCCGAGACCATAACGACAATGTAGCTTAGGTCCCACGTGGTGCTTTCAATTGCTTCTCTTCTATGTTTATGCTTCTTCAAGCAATCAATAATTCAATTGACAAGCGTGATGACACACAGTAAAACCCATCCCCAGTACGTTATCTGCACTGATTGTTTGGGTACCCAATAGAAGCAAAGTAGGACAGGTTTTATTGGTATATAATATATAATATTAAATATATATAAAAATATAAATATCATCTGAGATATTTCATCGAAACCTGAAGTCAACACTAAGCACTTTCCCAAACATGAAAATCCCCAATCCCATACTCACGCTCTTCATCCTCTTGAACCCTCCACTAGTACTGGCAAACATAGAAACATGTTCAGACAGCGTTTGCCAGAGTGGTGAGCCAGTGATCCGATTCCCCTTCCGCATAGAAGGAAAACACGCAGAAGCATGCGGATACCCAGGCTTCATAGTCTCCTGCAACCAGAACCCCCAAACACTCCTCAACCTACCAAATTGGGACCCACTCAAAATCCAAACGATAAACTACGCCGCTCAGCAACTGTGGGTCAACGATCCCGGCAACTGCCTCCCCAAACGCCTCCTCTCTCTCAATCTCTCCGCCTCTCCCTTCCGCGCCGTTTACCACCAGCAGTTCACCTTCTTCAACTGCTCCGTCAATTTGCCGAACCTCGTTCGTCGATACCGTCCCATAGGTTGCCTCAGCGATCCTCCCAAGTACGCCGTTTTCGCCACGCCTTCTACGACTGTGGTTAGCCACTTGTCTTCCGTCTGTGATTTAGTGGCCACGGTGAAGGTGCCTGTGCAGTCACCGTTTTACGATCAAGTCACATCGTCGGAACTCGGCGAGGATCTGCGTCTCACGTGGGAATCGCCGGCGTGCGGGAGGTGCGAGTCCCACGGTGGCCGGTGCGGCTTCAGGAGTGACGACACTTTTGAGCTTGATTGCTTTGGTTTTCCTTCGAAAGGTAGATCCCGCCCCCACTGCCTAGCTGGAAAGTTTCGGTAAAGATATTTTGAAAATTAAATCTTTACGAATTTTTTTATAACATGAAATGACATTTTTAAGTCATTTTAAAATATAAAAAAATAAAATAAAATAGAAAATTACTATAAAAAAAATGCTATTTCATGTTACATAAAATCAAAAACTAAATTTGGGTAAAACGTGTTTTATGCAAGTGAAAATATTTAAATTTCTTAAATAGTTTTTTATATTATTTAGATTTTGTTAGTAATAATGAGACATTAAAAATTTTCAAAAGACAACAATTTTAATATCGAATTTATAATTAAAAGAATTTTAATTGATCTTATAATTAATATTGTTTTAAGAAAGTTGTTTGTGTAATTTTTTTATCTAGTATTAATACTAATAAATGCCTAAAAAGTATATTTGTATTTTAGAAAAAATCTAAAGCATATATTTAAATGTTGAAATGCTGAAAATAATATGAATTTTTACACTAAATATATTCTATATTATAGTAATTTTGTATGAAGCAAACGTATATGACGCACTAAAAATAAGCTTATAAAGTAAAAATACATAACAAACGAAGAAAGAGTTCAAAGCTTCTGGCTAAAGAAAAATAAGTTAGATAAAATGAAAAGATATTATATATGTAGAATTGTCATCGGGTAACCCGACCAAACAAGGTTTTGCCTATTTTAATAAGTTAACCCAACTCACTTCACTTATTACTAATTAAAAAATTTAAAATTCGGTTCAATGTGGATTGGTGGTTAAATAGATTGGTTTATTGATTTACTTAATTAAAAAAATATAATTTTTTTTTTGTTTTAAAAAAATTAAATTATAATTATGATTACAATCTAAATAAATTTCAATAAAATTTAAATATAATTTAAAAGGATGTTAAACTTCAAATACAAATAAAAATTATAAATATATAAATTACTAATATATTGACTAAAAAAACAACTTAATTTGTGAGTTGGTGCCAACCGGCTCATCACGGATTTAATCCGGATGAGTTAGATTTTAGGTGGACCGGGTCAAAAGTTAATTCATATTGAGATTTGTAAAAAACATTTAACCTAATCCAACCTATATCCATTGTGTAATGAGTTGGTTAGCAGATTCCAATATATTTTGACAGTTTGACGAGATGTATTAATACTTTAATTTAGATGTATTTTAAAGTATTTTATTAATATTTATTAATGAAGTATTTAATCTATAAAATATTAAATTTTTTACGACGACAATATTTTATATTAGGCTTAAATACCTTTTTGGTCCTTATTTTCGTAGTGTTTGTTGCGGATGGTCCTCATTTTGACAGAATGTTTAAAATGGTCCTCATTCTCGCAATTCATGTTTTATTTGGTCATTTTCTGTAACGTCGTTTAAATCATTAACGGAACATTGTACAGGTGGCACGATTTGTATGTACATGTACAATGATCATTTTAAACATTCTGTCAAAATGAGAACCATCCGCAACAATAAGGATAAAAAAGGTATTTAAGTCTTTATATTAAGATAAATTAATTTTCTAACTTCTTATATCTTCCGTTTGTAACATTTATTAACTACATACCAAGTCATTTTTATACAGCTGATCGTATTTATTAGAACATTAAAGTCAGAAGTCACATGTGATTTTACTTTTGTAGGTTTTATAATCACGCATAAATACAATTGCCAATGTATATATTTAATTTGATTCTTTGAAATGTATTAGTATCTAAAGTATTTTCTCTATAAATAGTTCCTTTATATAACAAAATATTTTAGAGGAAACAGGTTTGCATAAGTGATTTGATGTCATATTTCATAGATAAATTTTATGAACTAATGTACTATTCAGACTTGGGAAATTAGAAACTGCAACAACTGGGTGGATTTGCTTTTAGCCATAGAAATACGTTGTGGAAGAATTAAGCATTAATTTTAAGAATGCAGGGATTTCTCGTGGTGCCCGTTACGCCATAGCCATATGCATAGGGGTACCAGCAATGTTATGCTCCTTTGGAGTATTGAGTTGCATCTGCAGCTGGCTCAAAATGAGGAATCATGATGGACCTTGGGCTCACGAAACTGTGGCAGATTTTGAGGCTCTAGCGGGCTCAAGGCCCACATCAGTGTCGGGCCTGGACAGACCCACAATCGAATCGTACCCAAAAATAGTCATAGGTGAGAACAGACGGTTACCGAAGAAGAGTGAGAAAACGTGCTCAATATGTCTGTCAGAGTACATGCCAAAAGAGACAGTGAAAAGCATACCTGAATGCGGACACTGCTTTCATGCACAATGCATCGATGAATGGCTTCCACTGAACGCTTCGTGCCCAATTTGCCGAACTTCTCCCCGAAAGTTTCCACAACCGCGTGCTCGATCATCACCATAATAGTACAGTAATGCTTCCACCTTTTACAAATCTTCTATATATCTGTGTTGTTTCAATCATGAATTTGCCATCAAATATGATCCATCTTTCTTTTATTTATGCCTGGAACCATAGTGTGAAAATACACCACAACTTTTAATGAAATTGTTTTTGCTGTCCACAATCAATCAAATATATGTTAGGTTAATTTTCTTAAAATATGGCATCGATTGTTTTTGTTTTGATGCAGAACTTCAGAGAATCCTTTCTGGTCTGCAATGGAATTAGTGTTTGATACTAGTTATAGGATAACACGGCGGATCTCATTTTTCTTTTCGTTCCTTAATGAATAATAGTTATAAAACTTTGCTATTTCGTTTATACACACACCTTAATACTTTACAATTTTGGTGAATTTGGAGATAAGATCGATGATAATCTTATGAAGGTGTGTTTTTTAGTGGATAGAATAGCAAATATGAGAAAGGAAAAAAAGAACATACTTTGAATAGAAATTAATGATAATCTTATGAAGGTGCATTTCATTTTTTTTTTTTACTTTTTAGTGTTGTTTCTGAGGGACAAATCATACAGCAGTTTCAGTTTGAACTCGTTCTTTTTGCTGGGATTTGAAATTGGCTTCTAAACATCTCAAAGTTTCATTTGTTAAGGACAAAATCCATGCATGATAATTCTAAATGTAGTACTAAATGCACATTAAATCTTAAATGTCAATCTTTTGCAATCTCCAAATGAATTATTTGATGTAATTTTTATTTAGAAAGAGAAATATTGGGCTAACATTGATGGTATATTTTAACCGTTATTTGAATCTTAAAGAAAAAATAAGCTTAAAAATAATCACGTAATTACTGTGTATTTAGATAATTTTAGTGGCGATTTTTATCAAAATATTTTTGGGAAATGAATACATCATTTGATATAATAAAATTATAAAAAAAATCACACATATTTAAAATATAATAAAATTATAAAAGAAATCACACATATTTAAAATATTGTATTTCGTTTCTTGAACTCATTCATAATTAAATTAGACTAAAATTTTTAACTATTTATTTTTTAATGTAAATAATCATATTATCGACAAAAAATTCATCTTCTATTTTATTCCACAATCTTATTTTAATTCGTTGGAAAATATGATCTTTGTGTTGTACATGTAGAAACAATGACAATTAAAATAAGATAAATCAAATAATCAATCAAGATCAATCAAGTAGAATATTTTCGTCTAAAAGAAAAAATCAATGATAATCGTATCACAATTAAAATCTGATTATAAAAAAAACACATAATATAATATTTTTTCTTCATTATTCATAAAATAAAAAATAATATACAATAGACTTATAAAATAAATTATTAAATTGATATTTTATTATCAAGTGAAACAATAAATAGTTACCTTTCTTTTTTCTTAAAAAAAAGAAGAAAATAGATAAAACATGAGAAAAAAATAATAAATTTTGTTCTCTTAAAAAATTGATGAATGTAAAATAAAAAATATATTAATAAATCTTATTATTTATTATTAACACTAACTATTATATTTTATAGAAAAAATAAAAAATATTTTATTTAATTATCATTAATTTCTAATATATTACGTATAAAGTAAAAAATTTAAAATTTTTTAGGAAACCAAGACCCACCCGCCTGTCCCAACAAGCTTTGCCACGGGATAATTTAGTTTTGTGTTATCTCATAAATAGTAGAAAGATTCACCTATATTTAGTTGTAAAAGGTGATAATATCTTTTTTTTTCATTATTGATGTTAAATAATAGATATTTTGGCAAGAAAACACTTTTTTTAAGAAATAAATACTGATAGTTTGATTAAATGTAAGAAATAAATAACGATAGTTTGCTTAATACCATTTTGAACTTATTTAAAATTACAGATAATGTGGGCTTACAATTTATCGTTATTTAATAATAAAGTATATAATTAATAAAATATTATTATTTTTATAATAATAATAATAATTTATAATTTTTTGTTTTAATAATATTTAATAAATCTGATTTTAATTTTGATTCACACAAAAATAATTATATTATTATTATATTTAATATATATATATATATATATATATATATATATATATATATATATATATATTTATATATATATATATATATTTATATATATATTTAATACAAAAATAATAATAATATAT
>Ga0214543_1003575_pt1 | contig 30042 bp, 13 predicted proteins | sample CNSS2metaG_FD_160094 | JGI IMG/M metagenome (GOLD analysis project Ga0214543, IMG submission 160094) | Root nodule microbial communities from cowpea collected in UCLA plant growth center, Los Angeles, California, USA - CNSS2 | ecosystem: Host-associated > Plants > Roots > Nodule | place: USA... | reverse complement strand
TTTGAAATGGATCTCGACATCCATTTTACAAAAAACAAAAAAAAATAATGAAATGGATGTCGAGATCCGTTTCAGAAAAATGTGAAGCGGATCTTGACATCCGTTTCACAAAAAAACAAAAAAAAATAATGAAACGGAGGTCAATATCCGTTTCAGAAAAATGTGAAACAAATCTCGACATTCATTTCACAAAAAACAAAAAAAAAATAGATGTCGAGATCCGTTTCAGAAAAATATGAAACGGATCTTGACATCCATTGTACAAAAAAACAAAAAAAAAAAATATGTGAAACGGAGTCTATGAAACAGATGTCTTGATCCGTTATCCATTTCAAAAAAATTTAAAATGGATCTTGATATCTATTTTAAAAATAAAAAGTAAAAAAATAATAATAAAACAGATCTCCACATCTATTTTACAAAAAGTAAAAAAATAGTAATGAACCAGATTTCGAGCTCCGTTTCACAATTTTTCTTGGAGTAAGAAAAAATGTTTGGGGTGCAGGGAGAAACCCCCGATTGTTTAAAACAGTTAGGCCCATCAAATAGTTTCATGCTATGCTATGTATGTGATTCCTTTCTTTCTAGTAGAGTAGTACGAAAGAAGTTCCTCTCTTCTACCCCTCCTGCACGCAAAGTCGCTAACTTCAATGGTTATGGCTGCGGTACCTACCTGCTCTTCTGTGCTCATGTTTTCCAAATGTTCTTCACACTCCAGATATCTACTCTTCTTTATACGCTTCCTCTGTTACTACTCGATGTCACTTTGTGTCTCTACTTTTATTTGTACCTCCCTATGAAGCTGCTTGGCGTAGGTCTTAGAAAAAGAATTTGGAATGGTTGAATTTGGATTTTGATTATAAGAGTTGACGATTCTTCTGGATTTTCAGGGGAACGCAGAGAATTTGGACGCGGAAATAGAGCAATTGCTGAATGCGGAGAAGCATGCGAGGCTCGCCGGCAATGTCGCCGCCACAAGAAATGCCGTCACTGAAATTTTACGGCTATGTTTCGAAGCGCGTGCTTGGGACACTCTCAATGACCAGATTGTTCTCTTATCCAAACGACGTGGCCAACTTAGGCAGGTAAGGACTCTTTCTTTGTTTTTCATTAGGAGCAAAAAACCTATCCAGTTTTTGTTTTCTTTTCTATGCTGATCATCTGTGTAGTTGAACTTTATGTTAGGTTTGTCAGGGCTTTAATTGATGTGGCCGTGATTTTCTTGGTTTGCTTTAAAATTTGTTGTCGTCTACTTCGTAATCTATGTTCTATAGTGTTTCGTTACCCCGCCAGGTATTGTGTGTTAACCGTTATCTATGGAAATTTTGTTCCAAATATCAACGGGGCATGTGAGCTAGTAGAAAAAGTTTAAGTATTGTGATTTTCGTTGATTTCATCAATTTAGTCTTAAGTATTGTGATTATCATTTTGACTAGGAAATAAAAAACGCTATTTGTATTTTTGGCAATAACTATGCATGCTAGGACCTTTTACACTTATTTTAGAAAGTTAGAGTAGACATTATGCAGAACATGCGTCTTTCACCACCTATGCGTCTCTACGAAGCCCGGGCCCGGACACGGATATGATACCCACATTGATACGAAGATACGACTAAATGGAAAAAAAACATAGAAGACCGGACACGGCGTGTATATACATGTTAGTTTCAAACTTTCAACTAACACATTGTCAACTAACACAAAAAATGAATCTAATTTATCTATCTAATATCCAAAAAAGTAAAAAATAGTGGTCATATAAGATTTTTTCCTTATTTTTATAATTATAATAGAAACTTATGTGATAAGTTTACAAGTTTATGGGTTTTTTAGAACATCATTGAATTTGTGATTATTAACATTATGTTGAAGTCATGTCAAAATCATGTCAAATGCAAAAAAAATGTCTTTCAAATTGGACACTTTACCGATACATTTGTGGTGCGAGTATCATACGTGTGTCGGTGTCCGATACATGTCGGACATAGAACATGCCATTGATGAGGTGTGTCTAGGCTTCATACATGTGTCTTAGTTCGGTTTGTCATACAATGTCTTGAATAAAGTTGATCTTGTAGTCGTCTTACCTGCACCTTTAGTTTCTTGCCCCTATAAACTATGAATTGATCCATGAAAATTTCTTTGTTGTTTTTGCCCCGATACTAAATTATTAGGACACTCACAGCTTTGCATTTGACAAGTTATAATCTATTTGCTCAGTGTAGAGATTTTATCTAGTTGTCTTGCAATTGGTACAAGAAACATGATCTTCATTCATAAGCCTATCCTTTGTATACAGGCTGTAACAGCGATGGTCCAGCAAGCTATGCAATATATCGATGAGACACCAGATGTTAAAACTTGTATAAGCCTAATCGAAACCTTGAACAGTGTATCTGCAGGAAAGGTGAGCATATGATGTTTTCACTCTTGATTCCTTTTTATTGTCCTCCAAAGTAGTCTAATAAGATAAGATGGATATTTAATATACATTGTACTGTATTTTGTATCAACTGTTAGATATATGTTGAGATTGAGAGAGCTCGATTGATCAAGAAACTTGCAAAAATTAGGGAAGAACAAGGACTTATTGATGAAGCTGCTGATTTGATGCAAGAAGTTGCGGTCAGTGTGAATATTAAATGTTGTGAAGGATTTTTATTATGCACCTTTGATTTTGATACGGTACTGGCTAATGCAACTAGCTGTCCGGTGACTAACGTGATTGGTTTTCTTAACAGGTAGAAACTTTTGGTGCCATGGCAAAAACTGAGAAAATCGCTTTCATTCTTGAACAAGTACTAGACATTCTAATATATCCTCAAGTAATGAAATTCACTTTGGCCACTAATTTTGTTGATTTGTAATTCTCTTGCATTTACCTGTGGTGCAGGTTCGTTTGTGTCTAGACCGACAGGATTATGTTCGTGCTCAGATACTCTCAAAAAAGATTAATGAAAGAGTATTTGATGCTGATGTTTCAAAGGAAAAGAAAAAGCCTAAAGAAGGTGATAATGTTGTTGAAGAAGCTCCTGCAGATATACCATCTCTGCCAGAGTTGAAGCGTATCTATTATGAACTAATGATTCGGTAATTGATTTCCTACTTGCTTTCTTGTTTTGATTGTTCAATTCATGATGGGGGGTGTTAAAATATAGATGTTGTTCTCTTACAACGTAGTTATCAGTAGCAGTAAATAGTGCTACTATTGCAATAGAAATTCTATAAAGTCAAGGTTGAATATGTCTATTACTAGTTCATGCACTTTGGTGACCAACTTACTATCCAAGAACATTCTCCATCTTTCTTGCTCATATTTTCAGTTCTGCTTCCGTATATTTGGAATAAGTGATTTTTAGTCCTTTTTTCTTTGTCAATATGTTGAACTTGATCTAGGGAACTATAATTTATGTGGGGATTTGGATTCTGTATTAAGATGAAAAGCAACACGGATTCTCAGAGCCTCTTTCTAGATTTTTTTTTTTCTGTGGAGGGTACAGAGTAGATTTAAAGCTCTTCACTTTTCATGGTAAACTTATTGTCTGGACCAGTTCTGAGTGTAAATAGAGAAGAGGGAAATGGAGAGGAGGAAGATAGGATGGAAATGTCAAATTCCCACCATTGGTTTGAGAGGAGAAATAAAAGAGAGTTTTTGTTGCTCCCACATATAAAATCATTTCCCAACAAACAAGCTGCAAAAGTTGTGAGTACAAGTTCTTCACCTTTCAAAAAACATCAAATATTTTTTCATAAAATATAAAAATAAATAGTAAATAATTTGTTATGAAAAAACTAATATAGTAAAAATTAATATTGTTTTGCCAACTCTAACTTTTGTAATTATTATCTGTATGCAATTTATACTATATTTTGTCTTTTGCTTTCACTTATCCAAACTAGAGGTTAAAAAGATTTTTACTGCTTTTCTTATTTCTTTCTATTCAGTCAAACAACGCACTTTTCTACCTTGCTGCTCTTTTTCGTCAATCTTTCTCTTTCCTAACTGTTTAACTCTTGATCCAAACAGAGCATAAAAGTTGAAGATACTATAATTGGGTTCTATGGAAGCTCTATTGTGTGGGCTTTTATTCATTTCAGAAAAAGCTACTTGTAATTTTAATATCTTTTCAAAATTGTTTGGCTGGCATGATTTCTCCTTCTAAGGAGAAGAGAAACTCAAAAAGAAGTTTGGCTAAACACTACCTAATTTAAACTGCATTGATGAGGATGGATAGACTTGGAGATGGCAAGTCACAAGTGTTTACTTGCTCCTGTTCTGGAAATCCTTGCATTTTTATTTATATGATTTAAGATATAAAATCTCAAAGGGTTTTTGACGTGTAATTAGGTTTGTGGTCAAAGGTGAAATTTATACAGTTGATACCTCAAATATAGGTTCACAACGTTTTGAGCCTCTTCATGATTTAAGTTTTATCGTGAAATAATGATTTGTTGAATTATACAGTTGATACCTCAAATATGGGTTCACACTGCCATGGCTTAGCTTGAAAGGACAGAGGAGGTTGATTTGTTGAGTTTCCTGCAAGCTAGTGTACATGTACTTATACATGATATTAAATAAAACAGGATGTTTTAGATTTTGGATAGTTTTTTTGTGTAATGAATATAATTGTGTTGAATCTGAACAGTTTCTCTAACTTTTTGTCGGAAGCATAAATTTTAATTTCAATGATGACTCTTGCAATGAAGTACTTGATTTCAAAAGTAGATCACGTTACGGTTGATATCACTTTCTTCAAATTATTAGACAGACGTTATTTGACAATTACTTATTTCTTTCTAACTAATCAATTTATATTTTTTATGGGCCTGGTGTAACCTTTTTGTCAAAAGCATCCCTTTTTCTGTACCATGTTTAAACCAACTTAGGAACTGTAGTGTTTATTTCTTGCATTTGCACAGCTGTCAGTCCTGGCATGATGCTAATTGTATCATGCATTGACTGACCTTAGAAATATAAGGAATGGTTTTCTTAAATCAACAGGATACTGGTTATATTTTTCCTTACCTTACAAACATAAAGATGGATTTTTGTACCCTCGATTATTGTTTTGAGAATGACTATCATTCTGTAAATACGTTATGCTGTGAACTGCGAAGTTGAAACCCTTTCTAAACAACATTATCTAACTTTCATTTAGTGACTGTTACCAAATGACTTTTATTTTCTGTTTGTCATTATACAATTGGATACTCTGTTCAATTCTTATAAACTGAGTTACCTAGTACTCACAACTTTTTTTAATTTGGTTCTATTTTTCAAAATCAATTTCTGTAATCTTCGAAGATTCTTGTTAATAGTTGTTTTGTTTCATTTGCTTTTGGTGTTGCATTCTTTTGGTGCCTACTTTCAGATGATCTTGCTGGCTGATCATAATATTTTGGTTGTCTTGTGATGATCTGTTTATTTTGAAGGTACTATTCCCATAAAAATGATTATCTTGAAATTTGCCGATGCTACAAGGCAATATATGAGATTCCATCTGTCAAAGAAAATCCTGCCGAGTGGATTCCAGTAGGGTTCCCTTCTACTTATTTGATTTATCTGTTATTGTCAGATTGAGTTTCTCCTTTTTTTTCTGAATATTTTCCTTACGTATAGGTCCTGAGGAAAATATGCTGGTACTTGGTTCTATCACCACATGATCCAATGCAGTCAAGCCTTCTCAATTCCACCTTGGAGGATAGGAATCTGTCTGAGATTCCAAACTTTAAGTACGCCATCCTAAGCTTGGGTTTGTGTTGTGTTAGGCATTTTAGTCATGCTTTCCTTCTCAGTTGATGCACCTGTTACACATCATGTTGTAGGTTACTGTTGAAACAGTTGGTTACCATGGAGGTTATCCAGTGGACAACTCTTTGGGATTCATACAATGATGAGTTTGAGAATGAGAATAACCTTGGAAGGAATTTGGGTGAAGCAGCAAAAGATCTGAAGGAAAGAGTAATTGAACATGTAATTCCCTCACATTGTTATATTTCTTATGTCCCCTCCCTCCCTCCAAATTGCTTGGGAGGTATTTTGTGAATGTCTTATTTTTCAGTTTTCAACACTTCTTAATTTAGGATGTGAACGTTAATGTGGTGTATTTTTGTTTACCTTGCCAGAATATTCTTGTTATATCGAAATACTATGCAAGGATTACTTTGAAGAGACTTGCAGAGCTTTTGTGTCTCAGTGTTCAGGTTAGAATGTTAGTTATGATTATGTGCCGGAAAATTATCTGTGGTAATTGGTTGTTTTTAATGTGTTTGGGTAAGCCTGTAGTGTTGCAGATAAATATCACAGTTCCTTCACAATAACCAGTGGCAAGGTAGTTTCATGTTATATGCTGCTTTAGTCAGGAATAGACCTACATATAAGCTTTACAATTTCTGTCTCACCTTTGATTCCTGATTTGTGATTTTGGTCTCCTTTATTTCTTACGATTTTACTCCACATTTTTGTAAATCCACAATTTTATCTAACTTTTAATTTTGCATTCTTTTTCTTTTGGTTCCTTTGAACCATAGATCCGACATATTCGTGTTCCATCGGCAAATAGTTCAATTAATTAAATTAAAAAAGAAAAAGAATTAAACATTCAAAATTAAGGATTGAACCTAAATTGCAGATTTTCTAAAATGTGGGGACTTAAATCGTGATAAAAAATAAGGGGGCCAAAATTGAAAATCAGAACTTAAAAAGAAACCAAATTTGATACTTAGACTTCCTAATATTATATAAATGTGTGTTTCCTGCACAGATTTTATTAGGTATGCCCCACAGCTTAAATTATCTGAATAGTACATTTACCCCTCAAACTGATCGTTATATTGTTTCTTAATGATCTACCAGAATATACTTGTTACAAAACTATATTGAAGATTCTAACTAATTCTCCTTGCAAACTTTAGGAAGCTGAGAACCATCTTTCAGATATGGTTGTGTCCAAGGCATTGGTGGCAAAAATTGATAGACCCATGGGAATAGTTTGTTTCCAAAGAGCCAAGGATAGCAACGATGTTCTTAACTCATGGGCAGTAAACTTGGAGAGACTGCTTGATCTTGTGGAGAAGAGCTGCCACCAAATACACAAGGAAACCATGGTGCATAAGGCTGCCTTGAAGGGTTAAGAAGATCCATGCCACTATTAGAAGTTACTGGTAATTCTAAAGGTCCTTATGAAATATTTGGAAATAAGTTTTGCGATGTATGGAAGTATCATGGTTCATTACTGAACTTTTTCCATTACTATTGATCACAATACTTCTATCTGGTAACTGCAGGAGGACCCCAATATTGATGTTATTTTGGACTGAAGTTGCTTTGACAGGATGTTCATTTGAATCGTTGCTGATTAGGATGGTTAGGTATTGGGGGATTAAACGACAATTCTTTCTTTTACCATTTTATTGTCAATGATGAAGTTAGGGTAGAGTTCATACATGTTTCTTAGTGTTGTATACTAATGGTGCATACCTTACCACCGACTTATACATGATCCTGAACGATCTTTGTAGGTCAGTGGGAAGAGAATTAGTGCTGATATTCTTTTGTCCGTTCAATTTTCCTGCATTCCTTGGGCTCACTATTCAGTTTCTTCTGCTTTTTGGATGCGGGTGTCTTGTTATATTTTTCTCCTTTACAGTTTGCTAGCTGAATTTTCTTTTGTTTGAGTACAGAAATTTGGAGTTTGTCAAGGGTGTGTTGGTAGAAAGAAAAAAAAAAAGTAGGAGTACAGAAATTTGGAGTCAGAATGTAGGGCTCACTATTCAGTTTCTTCTGCTTTTTGGATGCGGGTGTCTTGTTATATTTTTCTCTTTTACATTTTGCTAGCTGAATTTTCTTTTGTTTGAGTACAGAAAATTTGGAGTTTGTCAAGGGTGTGTTGGTAGAAAGAAAAAGAAAAGTAGGAGTCAGAATGTATGGAAATAGGAAAGGAAAAGAGAAATAGGGTAAACGAAAGCTGTTTAAGTTTAAAAAATATATGATAATCGATTGCCATTACTTTACATCGAAATCTTGTTTTATCAAGACATCATTTGTAACATGTATGCATACTTAATGAATAAAAAAATTGTGTATTTTCTAAAATCGTTTTTTCAATCTTCTCCAGGTACTTGTTATGAGTCATTTCTACTAGTTTACAGTAATAAAAGAACAATCCGTTATCACCAACGGGAGAGCGATTTTCCCCCTGTTTGGCATAGAAAATTTTCAACGTTGGATCTCCCAACCTTTTATGTCTCACTATTTCGTCCCAACCAAATCCACGCATCCTAATTTATTTCTAAACAAAGTGTCATTGTTTTTTAATGGTGGAACATTAGTGTTTTTCCTTACTTTGACCTGAGACATGGTTCCTCGCCGTGCAAAAATCAGTTGGGTTGCATGACCTTGATGATGCGCAGGGTGATTCCTGGGGTCCGTGCATCTCGAGTAAAAAAGGTCAAAATATGACTATGCAATTACTCAACATAAACGCTGGTGTCATTTTTTCAAATAATAATTAAACTTCATAATTAACGATTGAGTCAATGTTGGTGTAAAAGTTATAGTTGCTTGAACCATTATGTTACTTGCACAACATATCATTGTTTTCGGTGTTTTACACGCCACTGAGCTCTTACGTGTGGCTTAAGTGTGCATAGTACTTTCTCTCCTGGGTTGTGAGAGGGACGTGTATATAGAGATAAAAAAGGAAGCTTTAAAATGAAATTTATTTTCGAGTTACTTTGCTCAGACGCAAGGAAGCATTATAATAGTAAGGCTCTGCCAACCTTGGTTCACACTAAATTCTTGTCCTGTTTTTAATGATCTTCACGTGTGTACGTATGTTCTGCCCCTTAATTTTTACTTTGTGAACTTTTTTGCCAACAAATTGATGCTTACGTAGTCGAGCAACGTTGAATATATCCCATGGTAGTCAAACCTCAGGATGGTTGCAGTCAAATTGATGGTTTGTTCCTTTTAAACTTTGGTGTGTGGTTCATCTTACCTTAACTTGCATATTTGTATATACTAGTGTTTAAAGGAGGCATTTGGACCATTTCACCAAGAGGTTGTTTGAACGAAAATTCTAAATTCAACAAGGTGAATATAATAATCCGCCGAATGAATGTTTGAATCTCATTGTGATAACGACTTCTGTATAATAATTAAAAGGAAGAAAAGAATTTGCTAGATCAGGAAGATGCTGCCATTCTAGTAAGAAATTAAAGGCTAAACCATTAAATTTCAAAGCACTTTTCTCTCGAAACATTATTAACATGCAATGTCAGAAGAGTTATTAGCTTTTAACTTCATATAGATTCTACCTTATATTGTGCCTGAAATATTGTTTTCTTTATTCCTTTTGCATTAAGACATCAATCACTTCAAAGCCTTAGTTTTAGTGGAACAGAAAATTAAATAAATGACTCTTTGCAAAATCACGAATTAAAATACAAAACTTGATAAATAAAGAATTAAAACAACAGGTATAATTTCGACATTAGTCGAGGGATTTATTAGAATGACATTGTATGATGAAGAAATCTTGAAATTCAGTGTAGCTAAAAAAATGTGTCAAGTTCATCATGAAATGAAGCTGTTAAACTTTACTCAAGTCTTGTTCAAACATGGCGATTTATTTTCCTCCATAAACATCGTCAGCCAAAATAATGAATCAGAACGGGATCGACAATGCAATTACAGACAGAAGAGATGAAGCTATAATGGCTTAAAAAAAATCCATGAAGACGTATAATGAAAGATAAATACAGACAGACTTAAAAGATAAATCATCCGGAGGAAGAAGAGCTAGGAGCAGAAGCTGACCAAGGTGGTATCTGGCTAGAATAAAAGGAAGAAAGTGAAGTGTCCTGAGAAGAAGTTACAAAGGCAGAAGAAGAAGAAGAAGAGGAGGAAGAAGAGTGAAGATGAGAAGCCATGGAAGACGTGACTAGAGTCCTATCATCATAAAGGGTGGTGGGGAAGCCCGAGAGCTGAAAATACTGGTAAACATCGGTGGCACCTTGAGAGGGGAGAAAAGTTGGAGTATGCACAACTGGATCCGTCGACGTTGAAATGGACACAAGAGAAGTGGGAGAATTGGAAACACTAAACTGAGGTTGCCGGAGAGTGACATTCTCCGGGAAGTTCAGTTTGGCCTTGTTTCCTCTAAATCGAAGAGCAGCTTCGTCGTATGCTCTGGCGGCTGCCTCCGCCGTGTCAAACGTCCCCAACCACACCCTCGCCGCCTTGAACGGATCTCTTATCTCCGCCGCCCATTTCCCCCACGGCCTCTGCCTCACTCCTCTGTATTTCCTCCTCTCTTCGTCCCCTCTAACATTCTCCGTCGTCTTGTATTCATACACAGCATTTCCCATTTCCCTTGTTATCCTGCTTCTCGAATTGTTTGAACATTCTCCACCTGTATTCATTCATTCCCATGTATCTCGTTAGGCGGTAACCAAAAACAAAATAACACACATTACACTGCACCAATCTTACTGTTCTATTCCATGTTACAATATACAATTAAAGAAGATATTGAAGAAAATTGAAGATTTGAACATGGTGCTTACTTCTTGGCATAGAAGAGGCTTGAGAGAAGCACGGTGCGTCTTGTTCCCTAGGTCTCTTGTGAGAAGAGGTGGCAGGAACATAATGAGATGAAGAAGGTAAAGAGGGTGTTGTAGAAGCAGAAGAAGGCACGTGTGGTGTAACAGCATGATGATGATGGAGAAAAGTAGAATCAGTGGGTGTTGGAACCTCTCCGGTGACAACGTGGGTCAAAGCTGAAACCATAGCAGACATCTCTCTCTCCCTATTCAAACCCGGAAACAGCCTTGACAATGCATGCGTGTTCATCATCATCCCTCCGTCGTTGTTCTTGTCAACCTGGTTTTTCTCTCCTGGATTCGCCACCTTAAATGAACAAAATCAGAGACAGTTGGATTAGGTTTTGTGCATGAAGAAACACCCCTTCGTTCCCACAACCCCGTTGAGTTGTTTCTTATATATACGAAACGATGGAAAGGTCCAAAGTGTTCGCAGGCGCCGCCATACGAGAGTCAGTCGGTGGTGATATATGGAACGTCTCACACCTGTACAACTTCTCTCCTTATTTACCAAGTAACTGTAATAACACAATAATTCCTATTTATTACATTAAATATAAAGCGGTTTGAATAATTCCTTCCATTTTCTTTATCTCCTAATTTTTTCGTCCGAAAATAATTTTCTCAATATTAAATTTTAACATTTTTTTATATTTTTTAAATAATTTTTTTATATTTTTATTTTCTCATTTTTAATATTTTAAAATTTTTTAAAAAATATTACTTAATAACGTTAAAAAAATTATCAAAATTTAATAATTAAAATATTATTGTAACTTTTGCGTCACACAGTTAAGATGCGCAAATTCATTAATTAAAAAAATTAAGAACATATTATACTTTATATTTTAATAACTACCATAGAAAATGTAAAATGTGAAAGCATAAAGTTGCCGGCGCAAGTGCTGTGTGTGGAGAAAACCTCCACCGGCAGTTCCTGCTAGTCGGCATTACAAAAGTGAAGAAAAAGTAATACATGTATCAGCCGACATTACAAATAAATATAGTAAGTGTAAGACAATTTTTGTACTATTTGACTTTTTTTTTTTTTTACTCCTAAAGTCCTTCATTTTAAATCAAAATATCTAGTCAGAGAAAAAATTACAATGTTTTACTTGATATTTTTGAAATATATAAAGAGCTTATATTTTGTTTTTTGTGAGATTTTAAAAGCGATATATCCAAACACTAAATTTAGTATTCGGTATGACCCACCAAGGTACCATGTTTGGTAATGCACGAAAGTTTTATCAATTTGTCTCCAAAATCCTCTTTTTATGTCCATCCATTTCCTAAAGGGTATCTTCTGGACTAGGATGAAATTAACACAAAGCCCCACCAAGTGGGTTTCTTTTCTTTTTTTTTTTTTTCTGAAACGACATTACAGAAGAAGCTTAGCATTATGAACCCATGCAAGTAGATCAATAAATGCATGTATGCAGTATGCACACTTGTTACGTTCACATTACATTCCTGTTGAAAATGTTCACATCACTTAAATATGAACAAACCCTTATCCAGAAGGAGATGGGTTAAATGTTCACATCATAAAAGAAGTATTCACTTTATTCATTCAATAAAATTATTTTCTCTACACTTTTTTTAAACTCTTGTTTATGAGAACGTATTATGTGGTTTCTTTAGTTTTTATAAAAATATATTAAGAAGAAATAATGTTTCTCTTGGGAAGAATAAGAACATTCGCAAAAATTAAAATGACATTTAATTCCTTCTTTGGTTTTTAGACTCTTTTTTTTTTTTTTCAGAAACAATCTTGTTTGAAAAACAATTAAATATTAAATACATACACTTTTCCAACAAAAAGACGAAACTTGTTCGTCTCATTGTGCAAGACTATAAATATAAATTTAACTCTTGACATTGGACATCAATATAAATATAAATATAATATAGAAAATCATGAATATGGTGAAATTTTAAACACTACGATATAAAATAACTATTAAATTAGCATAAAACATAATCCTTAAATCATACGAGAGCACAAATCCTTTTAAATCATATAAAACTTATACTTTATTTTATTGTAATATTTCTACTTGTATTCTCATGAATATTTTTAAAAAATATTAAAAGTTTTATTATATATATATATATATATATATATATATATATATATATATATATATATATATATATATTCCTCTGTTTATAAGTTAGAAGATAAGGAAAAGCTGTAAGAAAGTTTGGTGGATATTAAGGTTGTATTTATGTGCTACACTTAGAAGTTCGGTTGTTATCTAAACCAAATTAAATGAATTTATGATAGATGCTAAAAAATATAATCACTCTCTACAAGTTCGGTCATCATGTAAATTTTCATTTCACAGCAGAATAATTTATTCAAAAAAAAAAAGTAAACTCGTTTTACGTGAGGTTAATGACTTTTTTTTTTCTGATTTGAGGTAAATCACTTCGATTAGTATATATAAATAGAAATATTCCTTTTTCTTTACGAGTTTTTAACTTATGAATGATTGGAAAATAAACTCTAGTCAAATACTATTATCTCTACTAAACAAGCTAACGCAACGAAAGAAAAATAAATAAATAAAATTAAGACTCCTGTAAGTAGAAGGATAATACTTCAAAATATTTTTATGTAGGAAATTGGTAAATAAATTTTCAAGATTACTAGATATTTTGAATTTAAGTTAAAGTCAAAACAGCCTCTCAATTTACTCGTTCTACGCAAGAAAATAGGTGAAGAGTATGAAAGTCAAAACCGATATAAAGGTAACAAAAACTTAGTAACACTACCAAGAAAAATCAGCTATTTAGGACAACTTAATAACAATACTCTTGTGATAGTCAACTCTCTTATTTTTCTTTTAACTTTAATTATCATTAACGACTAGCATCTAGATACACATATTTTCGTCAGATAAGAACGGTGATCTTAAAAAAAAGACACATTTGAAATAGGTTCTTGAGAACTATTTAAACAGGTGATACCCTAATTCTGTTAAAAAATATATAATTTTTACGATAAAGTTTTCAAAAAGCATGTTAATATTTACTAGAACAATTAACGCCTTTCATTTTTGTTACCCTGCTTAAATTTTAGAAAAATACATAAATATTGGCCAACACTTTTATACTATAAAAGAAATTATGCTGTAGTTTATATTAGGTTTAATTTGTACGTTGATTTTATATATATATATATATATATATATATATATATATATATATATATATATTATATTTTTTTTTCACTCAATTGAATCTTAAATTTATTTAAAATTGTATTGTCCACTACTCTAGTCCGTCCAGCAGCAATTGTTAAGAATAACAATCACATTCCAGAAATATTGTCCGCAGTTTTGTCCTTAAAAGACACCTTAAAAAGTAGATGGAGAAAGAAGTATTTACACTATGCTTAATCTCGATTCCTAAACGATGTTGTACTTATTGGGTGTTCCGGAACATTTTTTTAGATTGACATTAACATCTTTTAATCGGTGTCATATATCTTAAATTTTTATATTTTTATATTTTTTTCATTTTCTTTAAAAAAAATTTATCATTTTTCTTCTTCTTCCTTTTCTCTCTACACCACTGGTCCATCTCCACACCATTCTTCAAAAACTTATATAAACATTGAAATTAATCTATAAATATGCTTTTGATAATTTTTAATTGGATAACTTTATTGCAACACTTTCGATTGAACTATGTAATCCATTATATATGTTATATTTTAAAATTTTATTTTATTTTATATTAATAAAAATAAAATACCTTCATTAATATATATATATATATATATATAATATAAATTATTATATTATTTTTTTGTTTATTTTTAATAAAATTTGACATATTAGAATTTGGCAGTTAGAAAAATAAAAATTATATTTCATATCAAGTTATTAATAAATATAATATTTATTACAAATTACAGTAACGTAATTTAATTTCTCCTCTTATATCATCCAAAATTAAAAATGTGTTTGTTATACATTGTGCTAGAAGTACATGAGAGTCACTATTTCATGGCTAGAAAGGGCAACCAAAACACGTATACTTTGCTCCAAATTCACTTGGCTCGTTCTCATGAATTCAACTCCAATTTGATGAGAAGATATATAGTAAATTTGAAATCATTTATATAAATTCTACACTTTAATTTGTATAAGAAAAATACATATAAACCGGTTCTAGTTGATAATAAATATTAGTTAATTTACTTTGTACTTTCTTTTCATATAACTTCGATATTATATAAAATGAATGATCGAGAATATAAGAATGAGTTTAAATCTCACATTAAATAAAAATAATAAAGTTAAACAACATATAAAGAAGAAGACTCATAACTCTCTAAAAAAAATCCATCACGAATAAAAGGCTATATTTCTTCCAAAAATAAAAATATTGAAGAATCCTATATATTTGTAATAAGCTCGCTTCTTAGAAAGGAAAGTTGTTAAGTATGATGAGGGAAATTCAACTAGTAAATTTAGTGATTGTTGGCTTATTGTCTTATAGCTTTTACGTTTATAAATGAACTATTAAGTTTTTTCTTGAGGTGGAACAAAAAAATTCAAAGTTTTGTTTGGATTGAGAAAACACATAAATGGGGATTGCTCACATTTAAATGGTCTATCTTGTGTTTTTCTATGGTGAGTGGTGGTTTGTATGTTACCAATATTCAGTTAGAAAATAAAAGCATATTTGTTATGTATAACTTGAAATTTTGCTTATGAAAAAATGACTTGGACTCAACTCATGCATATTCAACTTCTTAAGTTTATGAAACAGAAATATATGTTCTTTAACTTGTTGTCGATTTTCCATGGTATTAAGGATATATATGATGTTGTTCTTGAAAATACTTTTGGACACTAGGTAAGGGTGATTGTATTAATTTATAAAATGATCGTTGGTGTTATAATATTTGCATATCTAAACTGGTTAGAATTTCTTATTTTGACAGAGTAAGGTTATACATTGTTGTTAACTCAGTTTAGATAGGTACTCACTGAAATTTTCCTTCTTTTGTTATCAATTTATGTGATTTTTCTTCCTTGATGGTTAATGAGGATATAAATGTGCCTAATTGGATTCTAGATGATATTGGTGTACTTCTAAAAATGTTGCTAAAGTTTTTACACTTCTAGTATGTCATGTGTGGATTGGAGAAATTTGATTTAGTTAGAGGTTGTGTCACCAGCTAAAACTTTGGTTCTTTAAAAGTTATTGGATGTTCATTTACTTGTTGCTTTGGAGGTTTAAAAAAGTGGTGTGATTTTATGTGTTTTTTGTATGAGAGTAATGTTGAATCTTTCTCTCATTTGTTCTTTCACTATTTTATTGTTATGCGGATGTAGGAATGGTTGAAAATGTTTTTTCAAGAGTTGTAGTTTTTCTCTTTGGATTTTGTTGTTCAGTTTATAAAGTCCTCTATAGTCTTTTTCTTAAAGTGATTATAGTGGTTGTCAATACTACGCTTATCTGAAAGATTTAGAGGATGTGAAATCATAGTGGATTTCATGATACAATTGTTTACTTCTGCTCTTTTTTTTTTTCAAATTAAAGAGTTGGTGTATATGACTAAGAATAAATCTAAAAAGCATATAAGTAATATTGTATATGATATTTTGGTGCTAAAAATTTTCAATATGCAAACTATAGAGGGTAGGGTGGTTTCATTTATGGACAAAATATGACAAGTTTCATCTGTTAATTAGCTTAAGGTGAATATTAAAGGTGCAATTAGGTGTTATCCTAGTTTAGCTACATCTGCTGGTATTTTTAAAGGAATTTGAGTGAATATGTTGGTAGTTTTTCAAATTTTTTAGGAGTGCAAACTTGATGGCATACCCCCTAGACTTGGCCAAGCACTTTCAAGAAGAGTTGGAGTCATTTATGTAAGGTGAAGCAAAGCTCTATCTATTAGGCCATTTTTAAGTATCTTTAGTAGATTAGGAATATTTAAACCTTGTATTAAGGGTCATGTAATGTTGAATTTCTTTTAGACCTTGTATTAAGGACCAAGTAGTATAGGATTTTTGAACAATCTTGCTTCAATTATAGGGCAATGTTTGTGCCTAGCTTAAGTTAATGTTGGGTGTTTAGTTTTGTAACCCTAACTTAGGTGGAGGACGTCCCACACATGACATGGTGGCCACATTGCAAGCTCTTAGTGGAGAGTTCTCTTACAAAGGTAATGGTCATGTGTCATTTTCTTAGTGGAGAAACTTTCACTAAAGTGGTTTCCACGTAGCACTCTATGAATGGAGAGTTTTTCAAAAAGTGAGAGTGTCATGTCATGCTTTCCTTCACCAAGATGGAACTTTTAGGGTTTAGTGCAAGAAAACATTTTTAGGGTTTTGGTCTTTGGAGACACCTTCATTTACAGTGGTGTATCGCCCCTTGTAAGATCACTTTGAGATGTATAATGTTATGTTGCCAAAATTTATTTGAACCATAAACTTGTCTTTTAGTCATTGCTAGAGCATCCCATAAGATCCCTTTGGCCACCCTTCTCTAGAGTTGACCCAACCTCTCTAAGAACACCAACAACCACCTTCACCCCACGACCAAAACCACAAAAACCAAGAGCATCTTCTCTCATTTACCAAGCTTTTGCAACTCCATTTCCATCCATAACTTCATGTTTTAGCTTTGGTCCAACCTAACATGAGGAGGGGGCTATCAATTTCCATCCATAGCTTCATCTTCTCTGATTTGAGAGTGATTATACTTTAGTTTGTCATGATTTTTTGGATCAACGAGTGGTTCCTTGAGTCTTAGAGGGAGATGACATCGGTGTTTGTATTTTATAAGCATGTGTAGTTCAAAGTTTCTCACGTTTTTCATGAGAAAATCATTGTGATGATAAGTTTGTTTTGGCTTTTATTCATAAATAATCATATAAGTGGTTTAATGTTTTACCTTCATGCATTTATTTAGATTTATTTTTCATAATAGGTACAACTTGACTATGCTCCGTGAAGTGTAATTGTTATCATGGGTTTGATGGGTCTCTCATGCTTTGTATTCATTTTTTTCTTTTTTCTTTTAATAATTTTTCATGTGATGGTAAATGACTGATGGACTTCCGGGTGTCAGAGTTCATAATGATGCCTAACATGAGTTTATTTGGAAGAATCGTATTTGTGGGGGTTCTTTGTATCAGAAGTTTTCTTGATGAGGGTTTCAGACAAGCATGTCTCGTTGTTGTGTTATAAAACCTCAGTATAAAAGGTCACTATTAAGAGAATATTATTGGGAATTGTGGATTGAAATGCTTCAATTCAAGGTAGAGTGTATCAATGAGAAAGCTACTCACTCTTGAATGAATGTTGTTGGGAATTGTGGTCTGAAATACTTCCCCCTTAGGGGTATCAACGTAGAAGGCACTCACCCTTGAAAGCATATTATTGATAATCAAAGTGTAACTCTAAGTCTTACATTAAGTGGAAATGAGGAAGTTAAGCGATATATAAGTAATTGTCTAGGTTTTATTGGTATTGTATTTCTTCAATGAATCTCCATGAAAAGACTCATCTAAAGTAAAAGACATATTTCTTTAAAATAAAAAATAATTTTCTTAAAATTACTAAATAAAATACTTTAAAATTGACTTAATTGCATTTGTAATCCATATACATAAATCTTATTTTGGTTGTTCATATTTAATAAAAATTATTTAGTCTCTTAATGTGAGGACCTAGCAAATAACTTTAGAGCAATGGTGGTTTTCATAAAAAGAGTACAATGTAATATTTAAATAATTAAAGGTTAAGTTATATAAACGTTTTCAATAAGAAAAGTTCATTCTTATAAAAATCACCTTATATTTAGAAATTATTTCTCTAAGTTCTCTTTGCCTTCTCTCTTTGTTTCTAACTTTAATTTTTATCTGATTTTATATCAGAGACCATAGGATAGTTCCCCATGAGGAGTTATACATTTGTAACCGATCAATTTAATAGAGTAAGTTTTCGCTTTGCTCTCTTTTGTGTGTTGTTGTGTGTTCTCTTCTTTTTTTTCTTTTTCTTTTTTTCCGATTATTGTGATTTTGACATGAGCAAAGGATGTTTCAGGGCTACTAGTGGTAGCCAAGTGGATGTTTTCGGGGTAGTGCTTATTTTCTTGGTTTGATGGATGCATGTATAGAATATTTAGTATAGCTGATAATCTAATGGCATTTTGTGTAAAAATGGAGATATTTATAGAAGACTTTGGAAGAATTTAATTGTGAATGATTGTGACTATACTCAATTACATAATGATATGATATCATAATAGCGTCTATTTTATCGGTTATACTTACTTTTAAAATAAATAACTTTAATATTATGATATTACGTTGGAAAGAATAAAAAAGATTTTGTTTTATGAATTTGAAATTATTAAATATTTTTTAAAAGCTAAAAAGACAAAATCTCATTGAATTCAAACATATAAATTATATATATATATATATATATATATATATATATATATATATTATATTATATATATTTAACTATTCAACTAGTTGCCTATAGAATATTTTTAATGTAAATATTACTTTTTTAATGTACCTAACCGAACAAAATATTACGTAATGTAGTGCAACAAGACCTATTTAGTTTTACTAGTTTAAAGTGGTTGAAAGATATTCTTAGATATATTTATTAGTGCAAATATTCATATAATAACATTATATACTTGATTATGTTATTATATTCTTTAGTATTATATATTTACAAAATACTCGGTATATCAAGTAAGATGGTACATTGTTATTATTATTATTATTATTTATTTAAGATAAATTGTTATTTTATTGATATTAGTTAATATCTTATTATTTGTTTTATAAATCTAAGATCCAAAATATTATAAATACACATAGTATTTTATAAAAAAATCAACTTTTTCTCATATTAGTTATCTCTTAATCTAAAAGATATAAATCTCTTTTACTTGTGTGTGAAACAATTTTAATATATGTTCTATAAGCATAAATTATTAAAATTAAAAATAAGTTTAATTTGTATCGTCCATATTAATATTAAATTAATATGTTTATTGATGACTAAATTTTATAATAACTTTCGTTATAAATGCTCTTACCGGATTTGGTAATTTTTGTAAAGATATTGAAGTCAACGCCCCCCTTTAGACAACAATATTGGCGCACGCGCTATGGTTAATGATGGAGAAGGAACGTGTGCCACGCGTTCTCTTTCTTTTGAAACAACAAATTTTGCTTCAACTTCCTATTTTCCCTTCTATTATTTTCTCATACTACTATTACTTTTTCAAATTTCTTCTTCTAAGCTATTTCTAAACATGAAATGAATTCTCAATTTTTCTATAATTAATATATATCTATAAAATTTAATAAACAAAAGAGTTCCCTGCTTACAATTTTCAATCCCATATGATCATATATCACATTCGATTATATTGAAATCTTTAAAAAATTTGGGTATTTTCAATTAGTTTCTATTAAATCTTTATGTTTATTTGGTACTCAAATTTTATATTTTTCAATTGTATTTTTCTACATTTTTTTATTGGGTGACATGATTGTTTATTTTATTCATTTATTTTGCTTTCTTGTTTTTATGTTTTAAAAAAAGTATGTAACTAATAAAACAATACCACATTTAATATAAATTAGAATTTTATTTTAACATTATTTTATATCAATCACACAATATTACATTTTTACTAAAAAAAATTACATAGTAAAATAATAATTATTTCCCTCAATTAAAATAAAATTAAACAATACTGACTCAATTAAAAACACTAAAAATTATAAGCATATAATAAATTACAAAACTCAATTAAAAATAATTAAATTTATGAAAAATTTCTAATTTAATTCGAACATGTTTAGATAGTTTTAATTTCAATCTAGTATAGTTAATAATTAAGTTCAGTGAGATTGGGTTGCACTAGATTTATAATTTTTTTGGTTAACAACCTAGCTTTAGTTCAACTATTGGGTTAAGTAATGATTATTATGTGATCAAAATATAAATAAATATGATTTGTTTTAATAATGTAATTAACATAATTATTGTATTAAATCTGATAAAAAAATCACTTATTCGTTTTTAAAAAATTAATAAAAATAACCAAATTATATTAATTTTTAAAAATCAAAACCAAATTGAAACATAAAAAATTGAAAGAGCAATTTAATATTTTTGAAAAAAACAGAAAAAAAAATAATTAAACAACTTCAAAAAAATATTTTAAATATTCCTTTAAATCTATTTTGTCTAACACCTTAGAGCTGCAGATGTTGCCACTAAGCTACTTTAGCTCAAATTTACTTAGGCGATTGATGATACACCTACAAGTACAGATTATGGAAAAATATACTTTTATGAAAAATTATTACCGATTTTTTGTTTAAGTTCAAAAAAATTATTTAAATTTCTTTAATATGATTTATGTAATAAATTATTTTCTTAAACAAGATTTTCTACCACTTATAAAGTACTTTGTAGCATAGCTCATCGTTTAATTTAAATAATCCACAATAGCTTTTCTTGCATCGTTCTCTAGTTTGGACATTCAACACCTATTATTGATTAAATATGAAGCATCCAATGTCATCAATGACAACCATCTTCATCATGAGCTCGGATTTTCGTCAAACACTAAAACATAATTTAAATCAACAAACGTTGAAAGAGAGACTGGTAGAAGAGGGTTTTGGAAACAAAATGGAATACTCAATTGAATTGAAAACGGAGATGGAGATGGAGATAAAAAAAAATAGAAAAAAAAAACTTTAGACGATTAAAATAATAAACTAAATTTAGATAAAAAAAAGTATAATTGTACATTTATGAATACATGAAATCCTTTTGTAAGAACATTTTTTTTAAATATAACTTCTAATGAAGGAAGAATAAGAAAGTCAATAAAAAAATTAAACAATTGCATACTTTATTTCATTTTATTTCTATTGAAGATTTCGTTTTCTATTATATGTTCTTTTAAGGGTGTAAGTCAACATGTCATTTATTAATTATCTTGATAAAATATATCTTTAAGAAGGGAGTTCGAAGTTGATAAAGACAAATTGATTGAAATTTTGATTGGAGTAAGATTCTTATAGTTGATACAATTATTTTCTTAATTTTCTTTGGGATTTGCAATAGAGAAGGTAGAGATGTTCACGTCAAAATAGGGATGATGATTGTATAAGTTATAGTTTCGAAAGTTTTGCTAACTTATTGGAGAGTTTGGATTGAAAGGTATATTTTGCTTGCACCATAAGTTACCTTTTGAGTAAGAAGTTAATAAATTGCATCTAGTTCATTCAAAGTTGACTTAGATGTATCGGAGTGTATCGATATTAAGAGTTTCATGGAAAGATATAATTATATAGAAATGATAATGATATATAAATGAACTTTTCTAAGTTGCATTTGGGATTTGAAATAACTAGTATTTTGAGTTAAATTTATTTACAACAATTATTGATTAATAATTAGTATTTGTAATTGTAACATGCATGTAACTAAAACTGAGTTTTTATAATATGCACATGTACTGCTTCAGGGTTGTCATTATGCTCAAGTAATGAGTAAATATCATATGCATTATTGAAAGTCAGTCAACCACTGGCATTACATGTTGCTCAAATATGGCTTATGACTTAACAAAATAGATTTTGAGATAATTTTGATGACTGCAAGAATAAGGATGGTCTTAATTTGTCTTAAATAAACAAAATGTTTGTAAAATAGAATTTACTTTGAATGTAAGTTTTGAAATTTTAAAATTTTTAAAAAATTCATTTCTTTTTCTTTCATTTGTTAAATATACATAAATAGTAGTTTTGTGATCAAACCTATTAAGTTGAATAAAGCTAAGGGTGTGAACATTAGAGAACTAAACAAGGAGCATCTTAAAGTCATTCAAACCAAAGAAATCCTAAGCCAAATAGTAAAGGATTTCATCTAGATCTGGATTTCAATTCTTAAATTCAAATTCACCCTTTCTTTTTTCTTTAAATTTGTTTACCACAACTTTAGGTTTCTAAATGTCATTCAAGTGGCATGAGATCATTCAAGCAAACAAGTCTTAATTTTTACAATTTTACAAAACATATAAGGACGCGATGACTATTTTATAATTTTTGCAAACTTTTCTACCGGTGTTCCCCAAATAACTGACGCCTATAAATTTGTTCAAATTTCAAATATGACATTTTTTTTATTATTTTATGTAAGATATTGCCTTGGTTCCCGTAGAACTGAAGTCGTAATATTTGCTTAATATTTCAAAATTGGCATTGGTTAGCCTCGATTGAAAATTAAATCGAGTCAGATTCCAGTTTAGGCTTCGGCTAAAAATTGAACCAGGGCCTAAAGGTTGTCTTAGGGTTCAAAAAGTGAATTTTAGAGGCATGACATTGTTCTTCTTCCTCAAAGTTTCGTTCCTCATCTTCTCACACAGCCTCTACCGTTAGCCACCTCTACTCTTGCCCTGGCCAACCACCTTTGCGCCTCTTGCCTCCACCATCCACTGTCGCGCTGCCAGCTCACGTTGTCGGCGCCTCGCCCACACGTGTGAGTTCAAACACGTCCCTTTTTCGTTTTGCCTTCTTTTTCGTGTTTTGCTTCTTCTTTTTTTATGTTTTGTTAAGATTTTTTATTATTTATCCCAAATTTCTAATATGAGCCTATGATTTTGTAATATGTTGTTTATTTGTTTTATGTTATGCGTGTGTGTGTGTGCGTGCATGTGTGTGTGTGTTAATTTATATATATTGAATATTTAATTGTCCAGTTGGATAGTTTAAGAAGATTAATCACTTTTTAGTAGTTTATTAGTGCATGTATATTTTAATATACATATCTTAAAATTCATGAAAATTTATCAACTGTGTTTTGTATTGATCTTCGGGTGCATATTTGATTATGACTGATAATCACTTTCATTTCGTGTAACTTGAAAACCAATGCGAAAATACTGGCAAAATTTTGTGAAATTTAAGATATATTTTTTAAAATTAATATGTACCAATAAAATAAAAAAAAGTGGATCTTCTTGAATGGGATAAGGTCACACCTTGAATACAAAAGCGACGTGATCATTCATTCAAAGGAGTACAAGAATTTATACAATTTGCACAATATAATGAGGGTATAAGTGATGATGAGGTGAAGTTTAAATGTCATTTTGTAAACTATTTGAATGGGAGAAAGTTGAACGTAACGGAAGTTATGAGACATCTTATTTGTGATGGTTTCCTTATAAGTTATATGTTGCGATAATTTTGTTTATATTTATTTATTTAATTATTATTATTTCTACAATATACTTATAAACATTTAGAGGTAAAATTATACATTGATATATAATTATATTTAAAATATTCACATATATATATATATATATATATATATATTTACAATACTGTATGCATCTTATATCTACACTGTTTAGTACATCTTATATTTCCTACACTAGAAGAGGAAGAAGTGTTATTTATTTACAGTTTTCCCCTCATATACGGGTTATCAAACAGGTGGAGGGAAAAGGTTATGGATAGAGTTCACTTAGACTGTTGGGGGTAAATAGAAGGTAACTTCGATTTGTCCTTCGATGACAATCGACGCGTTTGGAGTAGAGACAAAAGTAATGGTAGAGTTTCATGTTCCCTGAAATGTTACAGAATTATTTACTGCATTGGTTTGCCATGCATTTTCCGGAAAAACGGCCACAATGTCGGCGAAGAAGGGATTAGGAATGTTGGGAGCAACCATCTATGATAAGGTTATAAAAAAAATTTCACACAAAATCATAAAATAGGAAAGTGAGACAAATATCACAAAATAAAATAGCATATCATAACAAAATAAAATGAAATGAAAGTTCTCCCAAATTCATAAAACTGGAGTTTTATTATACTTTTATAAAGATATTGATTAATTTTGTAGTGACTAGCCAGGATAAATGAGCTCATGGCCAACAAGGTAACTCAAGAACATCTCATCTTGAGTAATATTAACTTGTTTAAATCCCCAATGTCATACCTCCAACTACAATAATCAAATCTTCATTTATCATAAATTTTATTTCAATATTAAACCATTTAATTATATAATTAAATAAACATGATCAATGCATAATTAAAATATATATATATATATATATATATATATATATATAAAAGAACCAGTACGTAACTAGAGATAAATATAAATAAGTAAATGAGAGTAAATATAAATAGGATCAGTGCTCAACTAGAGATGAATATAAATGAATAAATAGGAATGGGAACTAAATATAAATTAGAATGAGGTTAGGGACACCTCACTTAAGGTAAATATAGAGATAAAAATAATTATGCACAGATAAAAAAGTAATCTAAGTAAAAAGATAAAATGATAGATGTCTCCTTCCCTTACCTTAGCTATGGAAGATATACTTTTGAAGATGATCTTTGTATTTTATTTTTCTTCTCTTTCTTTTCTCACACTTGCAAAGACTCTCTGCTTCTCCTCCCTCTCTTCCTTTTTTTTTCTTCACTGTCTCTTTTTCTTTCTCCCCTTTGATTCACTTCATCCATATTTATACTACATTTTGTAATGATTACATTTAGTTTAAATTGCACTATCTCGTTTCTGTTTCAATTCTTCCTTGGTTTGGTTTAGTTTGTTAAATATTGGCCTATCAAGATTTATTTTTTGTTTATCCAATTTGACGTTAATATTAACCTATCATGGTATTAGTTGTGATTTGCCATTTTGACAGTGCATGTACATGAATTGTGACGTGGTGGTGGAGATTCAATCTAAAAAAAATTCTTTTGTTTACCTTATCATAATATATAAAGTGTCTATACATATATCATTAAGGTTCAATTTAGAGAAGACTATAATTATTATTATTATTTTTTATTAAATATATCCATGATATTTAAAATTACTTCAATAAACAGGACAATGATGTATAATGGAACAATATTATAAAATTATTGTGTAATACGTATTATAAATGTGTTCATATTCATATTATTAGTATTATTATTATTATTATAATAAAGGCAAAACATGTGTTTTTCTGACATTGAAATGTAGTTATAATGTTATAAGTATTATAACTTATTTTATTATTGAAGTATATTATTTTGTAGTAATATTTTTATTATTTTAATTGCAACCACTTAAATTTTGATTTCTTGAATAATTATAATTTTTATATCATATGTTCAAAATTTATTATACTAGCTACAATACCTATGAAAAATAATGTATCATAAACTTTTAGGTATTGACACACTGAAAACACTGTGGTACAAATTTTAAGATGTTACATTATACAACATGGACATGGCACGACCAATTAATAGAATTCCCAATCGTTTTCTGAACTGAACATGTTGCCAATTCCACCATGAAAGACCGAATAGAAGAAGACAAATTAGAGGACATGATCTGGTTTAAATTAATTATTTATTATAAGAACATATGGTCTCGGTTCTTGCCACAATCAAAGCCAAATATCCTTTTTGATTTAAATTAATTATTTAATTTTAAGTTTATATGGCCTCGATTTCCCGAGCAGTTGAAGCCAAATATCCTTCTTAAATTAAAGGGTTTAGGCTTTGATTATCTTATAAACCGAAGCAAGTTGTTGAATTTTTGGCTTTTGTTGACAATTGAAGCCAAAATTTCACCCTTTCTTACCTCACCTGAATTTGTCTCGGTTGTAGAATTGAAACTCAATGTAAAAAATAATCGCGGCCAAAATCATTTCCTGCATTGGTGCATGTTATAATCATGTGAATGATACGTTGATGTTATTATAACTCTGATAGTCATAGTATAAGTGATGATGAGGTGAAGTTTAAATGTCCTTGTGTAAACTATTTGAATGGGAGAAAGTTGAACTCAACTAAATTTGGAGTATATCTTATTTGTGATGGTTTCGTTAGAAGTTATACAACATGGACATGGCACAAACAATTAATAGACTTTAATTGTTTTCTAAACTGAACATGTTGTCAATTCTACCATGAAAGACCGATTGGAAGAAGACAAATTAGAGGACATGATCTATTTTAAATTAATTATTTATTATAAGAACACATGGTCTCGATTCTTGTGACAATAGAAGCCAAATATCGTTTTTAATTTAAATTAATTATTTAATTTTAAATTTATATGGCCTTGGTTTCTTGAGCTATCAAAGCCAGTATCTTTTTTAATTTAAAATAATTACTTCATTTAAAGGGTTTAGGCTTCGATTATCTTCTGAATCGAATCAAAATGTTGAATTTGTTGTTTTTGTTAACAACCAAAACCAAAATTTCACCCTTTCTTACCTCACCTAAATTTGCCTTGATTGCAGAACTGAAATTAAATGTCAAAAATAATCGTGGATCAGTGCATGTTATAGTCATGTGAATGATACTTTGGATGTTATTATAACTCTCATAGTCATTGTATTGGATACAAGAATTCACCGTGAAAAGAGATATCATAACTTCATTAATGATATATATCACATAGGTTGAGATATCTGGTGATGAGAAATTGAAGAAAACTTGTGCATCAAGTTATTATTAATCAACAAACTACCTTTACATAAGAAAATAAAGATAAATTTCCAAAATTATTTTGATAGATCAAATAGTATTTAGGACAACATGTTTTATACAATACTTCTAAAATGTGTCAAATATGAGAAATTGATATGATATTATAGAGATACCATAAATATTTTTTGTAATCTTTGATAATGATTTACGTAAAATTTGCTGTGTGCTATTTAAAATAAAAATGCATTATAATTCTTTGAAATGAAAACGTGGAATTAGGTAATGTTATAGAGAGCGGTAGAAAAAACCACATTCTAACCTTCTTCTTTTTTTCTATACTATATGTACATATATTTTAAACCTATATGTATAAGAATCATGATAGTATACTTATAGAATTGGAAAAGATGTAATTAGAAAATAGTAAAATTAGAAAAATAAGAGAGATTGGTCTCTTAAAGTATAATTAGCATTTTCTCTAAATGACACTATATTTTTGTGCTCATAAAATTCAAAATTAAATGCAAACCATATATCTTTATAACTTTATATCTATTAATTAAAACAAGCTAACGCTATTTTCCTTTAATTAAGTATTATGTATTATATTTATATCCCATTTTTTAATAAGTGATAGATAGGGTGTATTAGTATAACTATGGACAGAGAGTGCAAATATAATATTTTAAACACTCTTAAGAGAGGTTAAAATAGAGATTGAACAAAAAAAAGAGGTACGGCATTGTAGAAATAAGAAAGTACAAATAATATTGATGATTTAGTTGGATATGAAATCACCTATTTTTACTGTTTTTATTAAATTTTAATTATTTTTATCCATATTTTTTATTTTATTTTTGTCATTTTCATTGACATTTTAAATTATTTATAGTCAAGTGTGGATCTTTATATCTTGTAAATTTTTTATTCTTTCGATTGAAAGTGGTTTTCAATTCATATAATAAATTCCTACAGATAACATGACTTCGTCAAAAATATCAAAAGAATATTTTCTAAAGTCGAGAAATGTGGATCCAATAAATTTCAAATCATAAGTCAGTTTATATATAAGAAAACTAACTTTACCTCTGACCCAAAATGTTAAATAAATGAATTTATAACTTTCTTTTATTACATATTATTAGAGATAATTTTCACTAAAACTGTCAATTCCATATTTAAATTCCTCTTAACCTTCTTCTCTTTTATTTTCAATCAAATTTTTCTACTATACTGAAACTGAATACCAAACATCTTTTAATGTGTGTTTAAGTGAAAAGATGAGAGAATAAAATTAATGCAAATTCTTTAGTAGGAGAAAGAAGTGATTTATAAAAATGATAAGATTCCTTATATTAGTCGCAACATATCCGGTTTGGTTCCAAAATTTTAAAATACTTCTTTTAAGTTTGTTTCAATTTAGTATCCAAATTCGAAATTGTGCATAAATGTAGTACACTCTGTTAATTTTTCGCAAACGCCGTTAACGCGTGTCATGTGTCAGCATCTGATTTTTTAATTTTTTTTTAATTCTTTTTAATTTTTTAATTTTTTTTTATTTTCTGTAAAAAAAATTGTTACATGTCAAATCTTTGGTGTGACATGTGGCATTGTTAGTGACACGTGGTAACGTGGCAAGGTAACGCCACGTGGCAAGGTAATGCCACGTGACAAGATACCTGTCAAGTGTCATTGTCTTGATTTCAATTTAGTCTTCGCATGTATCTATTTGTTTCAATTTAGTACCCATATATGTTTATTTGCTTCAATTTAGTAATCGCTCTATTTGTTTGAATTTTGTTCAAATACCTATTTATTTTTTTCAAAATAGAGGAATATTGTTTCTCTTTTAAGACAAAATTTATTATTTATATAAATGTTATATTGATATTTGTTACTAAAACTGACTTATAAACTTAAATATCGAAATTTATATTAAAGTTAATGGTAAAAGTCATGAATAACAAATTTATGTTTTATTACATTGATATTTGTTATACTCATGAATAACAAAGTTTTGGTAAATTTGTTATTCATGACTTTTATCACTAAACTTTAATATAAATTTCAATACTTAATTTTATAAGTCATTTTAATAACAAATATAAATATAACATTTATAAAAATAATAAATTTGGTCTTAAGAGAGACACAATATTTCTCTATTTTAAAAAAAAATATTTGAACAAAATTGAAACAAATAGAGCGGGGACTAAATTGAAATCAATTTAGTACCCCAATTATTTAAAATGATTCAATTTGGTTATCTAGTTGGAGTTAACACTGTGTCTACGTGTCAAGTCACGAAATGTTTTTAACTTTTTAATTTTTAATTTTTTTTCTAAAAGTTTATAAATTGTCATGTGTTAGGTTCCTGTCGTGCCACGTGGCAGTTTACTGTCATGAAATGTGGCAGTGGTAATAGTTGTTTTTTCAATTTAGTTATCTATTTAAATTTTTGGTTCAATTTAGTACCTCGATTCTTTAAAACGATCAAATTTTTTCCTTTCCAATTTGAGATCAAATTAGTAAATAAGCTCAATTATAACTTATATATACATGTTACAATAAGTTTTTTTAATATATATATATATATATATATATATATATATATATATATATATAAAAATATTTTTTATATATATATATATATATATATATATATATATATATATATATATATATATATATATATATCAAATCACTTGACCTAAATATTCAAATTATTTTATTTTTTACATTTCAAGTGTAAAAAATTACAAAGGTAAAAATGTAAAAAAAAAAAGAATAATTTGAGTATTTAGGTAAAATGATTTGATATATATATTAAAAAAAATTATTCTAACATATATATATATATATATATATATAAATAAAATTTTTAAA
>Ga0214543_1003571_pt1 | contig 30056 bp, 13 predicted proteins | sample CNSS2metaG_FD_160094 | JGI IMG/M metagenome (GOLD analysis project Ga0214543, IMG submission 160094) | Root nodule microbial communities from cowpea collected in UCLA plant growth center, Los Angeles, California, USA - CNSS2 | ecosystem: Host-associated > Plants > Roots > Nodule | place: USA... | reverse complement strand
GGAACCTTGAATTTGCTTTGCAGCTGCAAGAGAGTGCAGAGGAAAGTGGCAACGGCTTTGGCGACATTCACAATGAAGAGGAGCCGATTTATACAGATTCTAAAGGAAAGAAAGACTCTGATGCGATGGCGGGTTATGATGGTAATGTGACTGACTCCAGAAGCAGTGGCATTTCAATGAGCATTGGAGGTAGAAGCTTGGCTAGTGAAGACTCTGATGGGTTAACCCCAAGTGCTGTCTTCTCCCAGATCATGAATCCAAAAGGGCGTTAAAGTTGTGTAGTAACAACACTCTCACTGCATACAGAGCCAATCATTCATTCTGCAGTGCAAGCGGCTTTCACCAAATTTGAATGTTACCCGTTATTCATTTTCCTAATATTTCTATTCATTTCTATGGTTGTTTCTAATTTATTGCGATTATGTAAGTTGTAATTTGTGAACCATGTTATGTAAAGATTGAAGAAGAGCGAACATGTTGTAACGAGGTTGCTATATCTGAATTTTTTGAAACCCTCACTTTCTTCCCAAGATTGATAAAGACGGGCAGAACAAAGATTAAGTGTTCCTTTCTCCCCTTTCTTAATTGAACCACTTTGTTTCTGTGATAAGATAAATTCCTCAAATTGTAAAACAAACTCTGCATTAACTACTGGTTTGTAGGACTACATTATGATAGTCCGAGAGTGTTTTCTATACCAAATCATGCAGGTCAAGTTACTATGTATGCAATGTGATGAGTTTTTACCTCATGGTGTGACTCAAACCAAGCCTGCGCATTATCATGATCATGATCAATGGATTATCGATAAGAATAATCATTATCTATCTAAAAATATCACTAATATAAGAAATTTATGGATCCTACTAACTGAAAGAACTTTAAATATCATAAAATCGTTCCTGAAATATGTTCAACAGGGACAACGTGTGAAGGACTTACAAAGGGAATAACATTTTTCAACGTTTGCTTTGTATGCAAGACTCCATCTCAGTGACACCTGTGGGGTCTGTAAATAAGAAACAGGCCAAGACAGAATGAGGAAACGGACCATTATCATCCATGATGTGACACTTGCACCAAATTCCACATCCATATACCTTCTATTGAAAAAGAAAATCTACTTTTTTCTATTCCTCTCCTCTTCTTATATAATATATCCTATTAATTTAATATTACCTAAATCATCATTTGAAGCATCCATGAATATTCCTATATTTTTGTTCACTCCTGTCTTGATACATTGAGTTGTTTTTATTAGATTATTATAAATAATTACTATTCAGAAACATAGTAATAATTATGTTAATTAAATACTAAAAAATAATGCTTTTGATTATTATTTAATTGCTTAAAAATTAATCATGCATGTATTATTGTTAATTATATATAAAGATATTTTTCTTTAACTTTTTGTTTATAGTTTGCCAAATTGAATGTATATTGGAATTTAATAATATTATTCTTTTGTTGAATTTTGTACTATGTCAATAATTTTAATCAACTTTTTAGTTTGAACAAGTCACACGTGACAACAATACATGGAGCATGGGAAAATCTTGGGGAGGACCAAGACAATGACGAAGAGGCTTTTACTTCATACATTTCATAATTTTTAACTATACTTCGGTAATTTTCAAATGGATTATTTTACAAGTGCTTTTTGGAATAAGTTTTTTGAAATTTTAAAAATATAATTTTGTAAAAGAATTTCTCAAACAAAATTCATAGAATAAGATTTTCGCCTAAGATGTATAAAATGTATTTCAAAATAATTTTTCTGAGACGAATTCTCTCTCTTATTCTTCTTCCTCTGCATTGGAGAATGTAAGTGTAGCAGTGATAGTGGAAGGATAACAATAACAACAATGGTGACATGATACAGTGAGAGGGGTACTTTAATCTTTTAATAAGGGTGTGTAGTTAGTAATAATGGAGTTGCCGAAAGGAAAAGCCCGATGAAGAACACCCTAATTACACGTGCTATGAATCTTCCATTTCTCAAGAACTACCATGAATTTTTCGCTTTCCTTATACATCAATAATTCAGAACGCTTAACTCTAAACTATTTTGAAAAGAATTTTCTCAAATGCTCTGCAAACTATTTCAAAAACTTTATTTTGTAATGAAAAATATTATTAAAAGTATTTTACATTGAATAATTTATAATAGTTAAAAATAATCATGATTATTTGTGCATGTAATCTTATTCTTATTTTTCTTCTGAAAACTCTGAAAGCTATTTTGTTTTTCCTTCTTTTATCAATTTCATTGTCTTACGGAAAGAGAACTGTTTCATACGATTACTTGGATCTTGCGCGATTTGCGCCGATGACAAGCAAAAACACAAAGGTTTCAAATTAACAAGATTGAAATGCTGAAAAGAAAACACTTATAAAAAACACTACACATGTGAATGAGAATCTGATGGCATGCAGTAAACATTGAAACACCTACTAACAGGTCTATCCAGTGAAGAATTATACAAAAGATCACGAATTCAAAATTCACATGAAAAATTAACACCATTTTTAACTCAAAATCTTGAAATAATAAATTTATGAGTCTTCATTTATATATGATGTTTAATTTTTTCATTTTTAACCTATATAAATTTTAGACACACACTTACCCATATGGAAGAAAGTTAAATTAAGGTGTGAAAACCAGAAAATTAATGAAAGGAAAACGTCTTACATAATCGTGCCTTCTAAGGCAAATAGAAAAAGGATTTAAATAAATCCAAAGTCAAAAGCAAAGCCTAAAGACAAGTGCAAACAAGTTGGAGCAATAAAATAAGAAAGTAATGGTAGGTGAATATGTAGTTTGAACCATGAAGTTCGAAGACAAACATTACAAAACAAAAATTACCATAACAAGATTGCTGACTCTGTTGATACCATTGACGTCGTGGCTTTAAATTTTGTTGGAACTCCTCTGATTGAGACTTATGTGGATGGCTACTTAAATGGTGCACAATATTGATAAAATATGTTTACCTAAGCATAAGTATAATTTATAATGCAGTTTCCTACCCCAAATTATTGTCATTTAATTAATATTTTTTAGTTTAATATTTAGGTGTTATGTGACATATATATATATATATATATATTTTTTCAGTAGTTATGTTAAATATATTAGAAGAAAAAAAAATTGCCATTGAAATAACCTTATCTTAAATCCTTATGGTATTATGTTTATCAAAATGCAAGTGTTTCGAAGAGTACAAAGTTAATCAACTACACTAGTGGCAACTTAGTGTAGAGGTGATCCTCGATTAGGATTTTTGGATCTAAATTAGATCAAATTTTGATTCTAAATCTATTTTCGTTGCAGAACTAGTTTCAATTTTTTAATATTTAGATCAAGTTCAAAATTTAAAATTCATTATTTATAAAAGAAATTTAAATTAAATTTTCTAAAAATTGTGTCGTTAGGATCGATTCAGTTGAATTTTGAACTAGTCTAACTCGGCCGAATTTTGACAGAGACTGACTCAAACCAATTTTAGCCCGGCTGACTAGGTCAAAATTTCGATTGAGATTGACTTGACTAAATTCGACCAAATTTTGACAGGGGTCGACTTGACCAAATTTAGCCAAATTTCAGTTAGGGTAGGCTCGGCCGAATATAGCCGAATTTTGATCAGGAATGACTTAGCCGAATTCGGTCAAATTTCGGTCAGGGTCAACTTAATCAAAGTTGGCCAAATTTCGGATGGGGCTGAATGGGCCAAATTTCGACTGGGGCTGACTCAATCAAATTTTAGTTGGAGTCGAATTTCAGTCGACCTTCAATTAGGGCTGACCCGTCTCAATCTTGAGTCTGTTGGTCGAACTCGACCTTCATCCCGGTCCGACCTAGTTCGACTTTCGTAAGGCCAACAACGTCTCGACATTCAACCTATACTAACTCGTCTTGACATTCGGTTTGGGCTAGCTCATCTCAACCTTCAATCCAACCCAACTAAAAATTTAAATTAAAAATTTGGATTGAATATTTTAAATTTTCCATATTTAAAAATCTGGATTCAAAGAATGGATATCCAATCCAAAATAATTATAAAATATAAATCAGATTGAAATTCAAATTTAATAAAAATAAATTTTAAATTGATTGAATTTTTGATAAAATTGATTTAAGTGAATTAGATCGGAACAAAAATAAATCGAATTAAGAAAATTAAATTTTTTATTCACCGGTGGCTATTAAAAAGATAATTTTTAATTCTTCAGCAAATAATTTGGCACATCGCATATTTAAATGTATCACTCTTTTAGTTCAGAAATTTAATAAATATAATCTTTTTTATTTTTTATATGGTTATTTATAGAAAACTTTAAATTCAGGAGAGAGACATATTAATGTATTGAAAATGTACATTAGTGAAGTTCAGGTAAATCGATTAATATTAAACTTTTAAGAAAGTTAAAGAATTATTTTACGAAGAACTACATTGAAGAGGTGCAAAAGATATTAAGATAATGTATTATACTAATAGTTAAAAGAATATTAAAAAACATATATAAAAATAGAAGTTATTGAATTGTTAATTGATCAAGTCTTTATAAAAAGATATGGAAAGTAAAAAGGTAGATCTTAAATATGTTATTTAACAAACGATACGAAGGGGTCAAGAATCATAATTAGTGTGGTTCATATTAGAATATAAAAAATAACTTTAGAGTAGTCATATTTTTATAAGAAGAGAATGTGTGATTTTGTTGGACGATTGTATAAATTTCAAAGGTGATTTATTTGAGAAGAGATTATGGAGAGAATAGTCATGTGATTGAGATAAATGTTTTAGGAAAGTGTTCCAACATAAATGAATTGTGATATAGTGTTTGGATATTGTGATTGGTGGTATGGTTGTATCATTCTTAAGAACGAAGGTTATGACAAGAAGTTTAGTGTTATGCATTTGTTGGGGACACTCATATTGAAGCTATCCTTATATTCCACTAGACTTCTCAACTCGTGTAGAGGATGAAGTCTAGGTGGGGAAAAGGGAAGAAGATTCCTATAGATGGTTCTTGGATCATGAATCCTTTTTCTTTTAGGTTATAAATGAATTCACCTTATCATGAGAGGGACAAATCAGGTACCATTATTGGATTATAACACTTAAAAGATTTCATTTTACATGGTAAGGCAAAACTTTTAAAGTATGAGAGTGAATGCATGAATCTAGATAATTGAGTTGGGCTTATATACATGTATATAGAGGATTTTGTGTTATGATGTTTGTAATGTTTGGTGAGCTTGGTTTGTTAACTTTTGTTATAAATATTTATGCAAGAGTTGTTTATGTATGCAAGTTATCATTAGTTTACCCTTCTTTGTTTGTCGGTTGTTTGTGTTTCTTTTGCAACAATCACTTTTATGACATGAGTAGACGAAATTGTAGGTGATGGTGATGCTAGTAAGTAGTATATAGACATTGAATATGATGTTGTTATTTAATTACATGTGGTATGAAGGAATATGAAGACATGTGTATTTTGAAAATTTTGATATTTGAAATGACTATAACTACATTCTATTTATATGATTATGTATGTTTATTTTTTATATTTGCTTTATATATATATATATATATATATATATATAATTTTATCTTTATTAAAAAATAAATAATTAATTTATAAAAGTTTAACATATTCAAATTGAAATTTATGATGTTTCAAATCTAAATAAAAACAATTTCATAATTTTTGTTTATATTATTTCTTTAAAAGTTTAAATCAAACATAGTAAATATTTTGAAAAAGAAATATAGCAAGTTGTTAAGTTAGGATTGTTGAAAAAAGAATGGCGTTTAGTAAAGCCCATAACTATTTTAAAAGGAATGAAGAAAGTGAGAAAGCGGAATTTTGACTATGATTGCAGCAAGGTTTGTGAAAAACATCATTTGGTTGGTTCCTTTTTATTCTTCCAAACAGATCCTTGTCTCCTTCTGCAATTAATCGTTTCCACCAGGCATCAATGTGCTTTCATCTAACTCTCATCAAGTTTTCAATTTCACTGCACAATTCAGTGAGAGAGGACCATCTTTAATTCTATTATTATATTCTGTCAAATTATCAATACTTGTACCACCAATTATAATAATTTTGCTACATAAAAAAAAAATCAAATAATGCATACTGTAATCATAATACAACGTGACAGAAGAATAACAGGTGGAAAATCTAATACCAAAGCCTTTTTCTCAAATTTTATAATTAAATTCCTTTTGCAATGAAGATATTGTTGATCATTATTAGAGAAGCATGCTTTCAGATTAAACTTGAATGATTGTATATATTTGAAATTATGAATGGTCGTGTCTAAATGACGTTGTGCTGTACAACTTGGGTTGATAATGATGTTTTCAATTTCATGGTTTATAGATATTTATTTTCTTAATTGTAATATTTATAATTATATACGCCGTTTCAGCCACTTGAAGGGGCTGAATAGTTTACAGTAATTTTAGAAAGTAAAAAAGAAAATTTTAAATTTGTATGACATTAACGATCGAAATGTTCTTTGAAAAAAAAATAAAGCTAAAAAATTATAAATACCAAATAAAAAAAAAAGAGAGAATAGTCTATTCGATGGCATAAATCATATAAAAGTAATAAATAATTTTAAAAATTACCTTAAACTCGACAAAAGGCCAAATTGTTACCAGAAAAGGCCACCTGGATCACATTGGATATTGGTTTGACCATCTAACGTAGTCCTATCCGACCATAGGAAATTTTATATTGTGGATTAATTAATATAGTATTTATTGTTTTAATTCAATTTCATTTTATTTTTAATACTATCATAAACTACATAGAGAAGCATTCAATTTAATTTTATTTTTAAAATAATAAAAAACAAAAAAAAAAAAAATTGAATTAAATTAAAAAAAAAAAATAAAAAAAAAAAAAGAAGAATACAGCAAGCAACATACCATAAATAAAGCTTTTCTGCTACAAACACATGACACATACAGTACAAAAACACTCTCTTTCTCTCTTTCTCTGTCTTTGACGTTAGAAGCTTTAAATGCTTCACTTTACTCTCTCTGACACTACCCAGAAGGCATAGAAGACTTAAGAATAGAACAAACCAAACTTCACAGCACAAGCACTAATTTATACTTTTCTCTCTCCCACACTTTCCACTCCTCGATCTTCAACTCAATTCTCACTTGCTCTGTCTCTCTCCCTCTTCCATTAATGGCTTCTCTTACCTCGAGGCCTTCTTTATTATAGCTCTGCGTCCCTTTCGCCGCTTTCCCTGGGAATCAAAATCAAATACTATCAAAGTTTCCTTCTTTTTCAAATTTCGTTACATACCCTCTTCAAAAAAAGTCTTTTTTTTTCACCCTTTTATTTTCTTGTCAAATTCGTTAGTGTGAGTGAGTGCTCTTCTTGAAGGGAGTGATTTTTGAAATTCTGAACAGGAAATAAGAAAAGGCCAAAAGGGAATTTCCTGAATTTGCTTTAATTTGTTTTTCTCTTTTTCATCTCACATGGCTTTTATTGTCTAATCCTTTTATTTCTTTATTTATTTATTTTCCCCGTTTGTTTGTTTCTACTCCTTCTTTTTGTTTATATTCACTTAGTTTTGGATACTTGCAACTTCTGTTTCCATTCTGTGTCCTTTTCTAAGCAACCGTGCTACTGTGCTAAGAAGAAACTTCTCCTTCTGTTTGTGTGGTGAGGTGAGGTTTGGTGGTGCATATGTTGTGCTTTGTTACGACCTACCGACCTTTTCTGCCGGATATGCAACCTAATGATAACAGAGTTGTTCTTGTCGAGGGGTAGAATTTTGGTGAAATTTGAACGTTTCTCTTCATAGCATCAATCTATAAATATGATGCAATTCAGCGTGTGTGTGTTGTTTTTTGTGGTTCTTCTTGCTCCGCTTATGTTGGTGGTTTCTGGGGACACTGGTTTCAATGATGATGTGTTGGGTTTGATCGTGTTCAAGGCTGGTTTGGAAGATCCCAAAAGGAAACTCTCTTCGTGGAATGAGGATGATAACAGTCCTTGCAATTGGGAGGGTGTGAAGTGTGATCCTTCATCGAATAGGGTCACTGCTCTTGTTCTTGACGGGTTCTCTCTTTCTGGGCATGTTGATAGGGGCTTATTGAGGTTGCAGTTCCTTCAAATTCTCTCCCTTTCAAGGAACAACTTCACAGGGCCCATAAACCCTGATCTTCCTGGCCTTGGGAATTTACAAACTGTGGACTTCAGTGACAACAACCTCTCTGGGGAGATCCCAGAAGGGTTTTTCCAACAATGTGGCTCTCTCAGGACAGTTTCATTTGCCAAGAACAACCTCACAGGTAAAATTCCAGAGTCCTTGAGTTCCTGCTCCAATTTGGCAACTGTTAACTTCTCCTCTAATCAGCTCCACGGGGAATTGCCTAATGGAGTGTGGTTCTTGAGGGGGCTACAGTCACTTGATCTGTCATACAACATGCTGGAGGGAGAAATTCCTGAAGGCATTCAGAATCTGTATGATATGAGAGAGTTGAGTCTTCAGAGGAACAGGTTTAGGGGAAGGCTTCCTGCGGATATTGGAGGATGCTTACTTCTGAAATCACTTGACTTGAGTGGTAATTTTCTCTCTGGGGAACTCCCTCAGTCAATGCAGAGACTCACTTCTTGCACATCACTTAGTTTGCAGGGAAATTCATTCACAGGGGGCATTCCTGAGTGGATTGGGGAATTGAAGAATCTAGACATGTTGGATCTTTCTGCCAATTCATTTTCTGGTTGGATTCCTAAGTCATTAGGAAATCTTGACTCTTTGCATAGATTGAACTTGTCCAGGAATCAGTTCACAGGAAACCTGCCTGATTCTATGCTGAATTGCACCAAGCTTTTGGCTCTTGACATCAGCCACAATCACTTGGCAGGCCATGTTCCTTCATGGATTTTTAAGATGGGTGTGCAAAGCATATCTGTTTCTGGGAATGGCTTCAGCAAGGGCAATTATCCTGCACTTAAGTCCACACCTACATCTTATCATGGTCTTGAGGTTCTGGATTTGTCATTCAATGCATTTTCTGGTGTGCTTCCATCTGACATTGGAGGACTCAGTAGCCTACAAGTCTTCAATATCTCTGCCAACAACATCTCTGGTCCTATTCCTGTGGGTATAGGTGAACTTAAGTCTTTGTACATTATTGACCTAAGTGACAACAAGCTTAATGGAAGCATTCCTTCTGAAATAGAAGGGGCAATTTCACTCAGGGAGCTAAGGCTGCAAAAGAACTTCCTAGGAGGAAAAATTCCAGCACAAATTGACAAGTGTTCATCTCTAACATTTTTGTAAGTTTTCTCAACATCGTAGTTGCACAAATGTTTTGTTCTTTATTACTTAATCTGACTGATTTGTGTTTACAAACTGAGAAGGCCTTTTTTTGTGTGTATGCTTCTGTCAAAGATTATTGAGAAAAGTTGTCTTGTTTTGTGAGTTAACATTAACATGCCTACAATGTTTTGTCTAATTGTTTTCTGTCTGTGCTTTTTTCCATTGAGTTGTGCAGGATTCTTTCTCACAACAAGCTCACTGGTCCAATCCCTGCAGCCATTGCAAACCTCACCAATCTTCAATACGTAGATTTGTCATGGAATGAACTCTCTGGAAGTTTACCCAAGGAGTTAACAAATCTTTCTCATCTTTTCTCATTCAACGTGTCCAACAACCACCTTGAAGGTGAACTACCAGTGGGTGGCTTCTTCAACACCATCTCCTCCTCCTCAGTCTCCGGTAACCCATTGCTGTGCGGTTCTGTTGTCAACCACTCTTGTCCATCTGTTCATCCCAAACCTATTGTCCTGAACCCCAATTCTTCAGGTTCCAACTCCAGCATTTCCTCACAGACCCATCGGCACAAAATCATACTAAGTATCTCTGCTCTTATTGCTATTGGAGCTGCTGCTTTTATCGCCATTGGTGTGGTGGCTGTTACTGTCCTAAACATCCACGTGCGTTCCTCAATGGAACGTATGCCTGCTACATTTGCAATGTCCGGGGGAGAGGACTATAGTGGTTCGCCTGCAAATGATCCAAACTATGGCAAGCTTGTCATGTTTTCTGGTGATGCAGACTTTGCTGATGGAGCGCATAATCTTCTCAATAAGGAAAGTGAAATAGGCCGAGGTGGATTCGGAGTTGTTTATCGCACTTTTCTTCGCGATGGACACGCAGTTGCAATCAAGAAGCTTACAGTCTCCAGTTTGATCAAGTCCCAGGAAGACTTTGAGAGAGAAATCAAAAAGCTTGGAAAGATCAGGCACTCCAATCTCGTGGCACTTGAAGGCTATTACTGGACATCATCCTTGCAACTCCTTATTTATGAGTACCTCTCAACTGGGAGTTTGCATAAACTTCTGCATGATGATAGCAGCAAAAACGTCTTCTCATGGCCACAAAGGTTCAAGATTATTCATGGCATGGCAAAAGGGTTGGCCCATTTGCATCAAATGAACATAATCCACTACAATCTTAAGTCAACCAATGTTCTCATTGATTGTTCCGGTGAGCCAAAGGTTGGAGATTTTGGCTTGGTGAAACTACTGCCAATGCTAGACCATTGTGTTTTGAGCAGCAAAATTCAAAGTGCACTCGGATACATGGCGCCGGAGTTTGCTTGCCGGACGGTTAAGATCACGGAGAAGTGTGACATATATGGTTTTGGTATCCTTGTGCTGGAGGTGGTGACAGGAAAAAGACCTGTGGAATACATGGAGGATGATGTAGTGGTTCTGTGTGACATGGTTAGGGGTGCATTGGAAGAAGGCAAGGTGGAACAATGTGTTGATAGAAGACTTCTTGGTAACTTTGCTGCAGAGGAAGCAATTCCTGTGATAAAATTAGGGTTGATTTGTGCATCACAAGTGCCATCAAACCGTCCAGATATGGCTGAGGTAGTCAACATACTAGAATTAATCCAATGTCCTTCAGAAGGACAAGAAGAATTAGAATGAGTTTTGTTGCAGTCTTTGAGAAACAGCATATATTGCAGTACCTGGTGAAGCACAATCCGGTTAAAAAGCTCTACACATTCAAAGAATATCATTCAGTCACCAACTTTTGTTTGTTCAAGTTGTTGAAATTTTCTTCTCTTTTTGCTCTCTTAAATTTTGTTCATCTCTTAATGTATTACTGGATTTTTCTTCACCAGTTAGACGACTGATACAAGGATAATATATCACATATCATTATATCATATATCATATATCCCTTAATCACACATTTCCCTCCAAAGAATGAATTGCATTCTCTGAATTTTTACCTGTTGCAATTTTATGGTTTCCTCATGCTGAGACAAGTTGTGCGTTGTTCATGTTGGTACTTGCTATCAAGTACCCCACTTGGTATATGGTACACTGCTAAATGACACTGAACTTTAATGACTGTGAAAGGATGGTTCACACGAATACACGGTCCTGAGTTCAGAGGACACACTCTGCTGCACTTTCAAGAGACTTCACTATGGATCACGTGAAAGACAAATGGAGATAAACCCAAAGTTTGGTCTATAGAGACTACACCATGGAAGATGTTTTTCACTTTTGTTCTATTATGCACACACAAATTTCAAATTACTCTCTTTATAAATATAGTTCTGTTATTTTCATTTTTGTAACTTTGTTGATCCACAGTAAATAAAATTCCAACAAGAATGTAGTAGTTTGATACTTAAATCTTTTGTAGACAAAATTACAAATGCTTCCAGTATAATATTTTTTCTTCCAATGATTCATAATTATCCAAGAGACTTAGAATTATAGTGATAATTCAAAAGACTATTATTTATTTTTATAACATTTTTTCTCTCTTCTTGACGTGAGAATATCCACACATATATCTATTTCTTTTACTGTAAGAAGAAGTATGAGATGTAGAAAATCATTGCTTGAAAAAAGTTATGTTGCCAATGTTTATCTTTTGGTTGAAAAACGTTGTATATATATAGTTTGCTTTTCCATTTCCTCTTTCCGTATGAAAACAAAGATGAGATTTAGAATAAACTAAAAGGAAAGAGAAACACACAGAAGCCCTCACAACAAAGAATAATTCCACGCAGCCACAAACAATGCACCGAAGAGAAAAAAAGTAAAGGGGAAAAAAGCACCCACTTGCTTTATTCACACTTTCAAACCCAACTCTAATATTTTTTTTATTCTCTTTTGTAGAACTCTGGCACTTGATGATAGTAATTGTTGGTGCTAGTAAATTTAATAATTAAAGCTTGGACATGAAGTGAAAAAAAAATTAAAATTGGCATTGCTTATATAAAAAAAAAGATTGTTGGAGAAGTGGCACACAACACAACCTTATAAAATAGGGTTTGTTGGTTCGACATCATCAAAGCACAGGCACAGGATGTTCTTAAAAGCACCACCAACTCAAAAGCTTTTTCAAATGGCAACATTTGGTGCAGTGCATGGCAATCATGCCATGTTCCAGCTTGTGAACTGTTTCTGTCTTGAAAGAAGAATTAAGGAAAAAAAATATTGCACACTTTAATCATCAGAAATTATGTTCCATGTAGCTCATTGATTTACGTTCACGCTAGCATGTACAAAGATGATTATGTCTACGTGTGAGACAGTAAACAAAAGGAATGTGCAGATGAGTCTGCAGATCATTATTATATCATCACTGATGAATGGTTGGATGATAACTACAATTAACCTAATATAACAATGCTGTGTCTTTTGCTTCAAGCATAAAAATTGTCAAATACTTATCATTTCCTAGTTTTTGATATTTTAGTTTTTGAAATGTGTCTTCATTTTCTTATTTACATAAGTCCTTGAATGTGACTTTGAATTGTTATTCATGTGAGAACCTTATTAGTAGTTAATCTATAAATAATAATATATTTGTACCTGTACTTCTAGATTTTGAAATATGTTATAATTGTGAAATGAGATATATTTGAGGATAAAGGGTTGGAATCTTAGTATGAATTTAGGTTTTTATACTTAGAAGTGAAAAAGTTGAGCAATAATCTTTGTTAGAAAAATATTTTCGATGAGGATACTTGTCTGAATCGGTTACCAATACAAATTTCAACTTTTATATTATTGATGTCTTTTCAGAAAGAATTTACCAGAAAGATACAATATTAATGAGACATGACTTCACATAAGAGATTGACATCACTTCCAACCTATGATCTTAAAACAATAAATTTAGGTTTAATTAGTCGGATGGTACCCACTTTCGTTCATATGTGTCAGTTTGGTACCCGCTTTTAAAAATGTGTCAATCTAGTTTCAACTTTTGAAGAAGTGTCTTAATCAGGTCCCTTTCAGACAAAAATTACTAAAGTCGTTAACTTAATTCATGACTTTTACCACTAAATTTTAATATAAATATCAATACTTAATTTTGTAAGTCATTTTAAATATCAATACCGTTAACGGTATTAATAATTTTTTGTTGAAAATGACCTGATTGAGACATCTTTTCAAAAGTTGGGACTTAATTGACACTTTCTTAAAAGTGGGCACTAAACTGACACATCTAAATGAAAGTGGTATCATCCGATTAATTAAACCATAAATTTAAGTATATTCTCCTTTAATAGTGTTCAACTTTTCTTCATTACTTACTGTGAGATTTAGACTCACTCATGTTTTCAACAAAACTAATGTTTTGTTTGATATTATATATCGTGATGAGTTACTTTTTAAAAGATATGTATTTTTTTTCTAATGAACTCTCCGATGTTTTAGAAAACGGCTTTTCTGTGTATTTAAGGAGTTCTTAAGAAAGAAAAGGTAACATGAAGTGGTGTAAGAAAGAAATGATTAAGATGAAGTTTGATGAAGAAGTTTGAAATAAGTAGGAAGTGAAAGAGGTACACTAAAATAAACTTTGAAACCATGTTATGCACTTGCACCTTTTGGTTTACTTTGTGGAGACAAAATGACACACAATCCATGAACTGAATGAGAGCATGTACAAGGCTAGATAATTGTGTAGCAGAACTTGTGCATCAAATTTTAAACAAAACTATTCGTGGCCTTCAAGAACAGAATATGAAATGCTTTTTAGAACCATAATAATTAGTTAGTGACCATGACTTTTGCGTAAGAAGAAAAGAACCCAAGAAGAGTGTGATATGTGTCATATCTCACTTATGATGCTCTGCAATATTTAATGGATCACATTCAAATTTACAAATATAGAAATTTTTTACTACTTAAAAATGGAATAAGTTAAGATTAACCCAATTTAGGAAATATTATTTGAGAAAATAAAAATTTAATAAAATATGGGATTTTGGTTTGAAAGAAGTCACGTAGAATATGAGAAAGTAGTTTGTCATATGTTCTCAAATTTGAAAATAAATATTCAGTTAATATATAAATAAATTATTAAGCTAGAAACTATCTTCTTCTCTTCTTTTTTTTTTTTGTCAAAAATGTACTCATGTTTTCTTTTAAAAATTGGTGAGCCTTATCCCCACCAACTCAAATTAGACTTTTTGTTGAAGAAAAAGGCTCATTGAAGTCACGAAATAAAATTAGGTTGAGAGCTTTTTTTTGCCTCTTCCGTCAACCTAAGGCGTTTGACTTAAAATAGTCAAAAGTTTAAAGTTACTTTTGAATACCAAGAGTTTATGACCAAAATACCTTTATTAGTGAAAAAAAAATTTAATAACAACTTTTAAAATAAAATAAAAAACAAGTTATTTAAAAAATAATTTTGTGACCATCGTAATTAAAATAAAATCTTTAGTTTGGTTCTACAAATAACCAATTTAGAAAGTCTTTTTAAAACTTATTTGCAGTATTTTTTTTTTTTTAGTTTCTCTCTTTCACTCATGCTTGTTTTACTTTGGTTCTCTTAGATTCGCTTTGTCTTGGGTATTCACATTGGATATACCTTAATTTCGTTGATAACAAAAGCATTCCCTTTTGGCAACTTCACTTCTTCCTTTCCACCTACCACAAGATCACAATGGGATACCTTAAAAAAAAAAAAAGGGTTAAATATGATTTTCTTTCCTTAACTTTAAGTGAATTTTAAAATTAATCCATTTCAAAATTCTAGACTAATTTAATCCTTTATTTTTCAAAATACGTAAATTTAATCATTTTAATCAAATTGTGTTAAGTTTATTTAACATCTCAAACACGCTTTATAATAGTATTTGACTTATTAAAGCAAAAATGTGTCAAACAGTATAAACAACTCAAATACAATTTTGAAATGCATACGAAACATCAACTAAACCTAACAAAATTTGATTACAATAACTAAATTCACGTATTTCGAAAGATGAAGGACTAAATTGATCCAAAGTTTCAGAATGAACTAATTTTAAAATTCAATGAAAATTAAAGGACCCAAAACATACTTCACCTTAAAAAAAATATGTGAATTATTAAACTCACCAGTATTCATTGATTTTTTTTATTTATTTTAAACATGATTATTTAAAAATTATTATTTTTTGAATATAAACTCAAATAAAAAGTTGATCAGAGTATAATTTATATAAAATTACATAGTAAAATATTAGTATAAATAAAATTAGTATCACTGAAAGATAAATTCAAATACGTTTCATAGTAAACTATAAGTTTAAGTAAAATCAGTCTGTTTAAATATAATTAGTCTATTTCAAAAAATAAATGTAATTCTATAAGTGAAAATAAAAAGATTAAATCTATAAAATCATATTACAAACAATTATTCGATTATTGATGTTTATAACTTTTCTGTGATAATTTGATTCTAAACAAAGTGGATAGGTAAAATATTTGTAACTGTTATTTATCCCTTAAAAGTAATCATTTAGTATCTACAACGAATTTTGATACAAATCTTTGTGTTAATCCTACTTCCAATTCCTCTTATGCATCCCCAATTCTTTTTATTTTTTTCATTTTCCATAAGTAGCAACAAGGTTACATTTTGTTAGATTCAAAAATATTTTTTTTACAAACATTTTATTTGACAAAATTGACAAAGTTACTAAATAAAATAATTTTTTATTTTTTCATGAAAGTTACAAAATAAGACAATAAAATTTTAGATTTTTTTTACCAAAAATAATTGTTTATCAAAATTTGTCAAACAAAACTTTATTAATCTATCATAACTATTACTTGCTACTTGGTAAGAATAAAAGGGCGACACCAACCTAACAAGACATTTCAGAAATCAGATTCAACCACACTTTTTTTGAAGAAAAACTAGCCTCAAAGAAGCCTACAAAAGTTCTTATTTTTGAGATCACAAGAATAGTATGTATAATAAATCTGACAAAACCAAATATACTTTACCTCCTATATTTTCATTTACAGTTTCTTTAGTCTCTCGTTTTGGCTAAGGTTCTCACTATTACATGTTCAATACAAAAATTCAGTGTGTTATGACTATTACACTTCCTCTTTCCTTTTGATGTGTTCCTTCTTTCCATGGACATGCATCAAAATTAAGCCCCAGCAAAGCCACATTGGTCACATCCCTGACTCTTGTGCTTCACCTTGCTTTCTGCTTCCACTTCTTTTCTACTTTGAGGTTAACACTATACCATTTCCCTTATCTTTTTCCTGCTGAAAACTAATCATCCCAGTTATTCTCCCATCCATCTTTGTTTGATGATCTAGAAGTAAGGCCGTTTGCCGAAATGCTTCCGGCAAGTGCTGCCGGTGACTTCACTGCCACATTGTCGTCCCAATCATCATCCCAATCCTGATCCCAACCTTCAGCAGATTCCATATGGGCAGCAGCAGCAGACTCAGGCTGGGCCATTTCAAGCTCTTGATATGGAATCTCATTCTGACGTTTCTTCCTAAAAGCGCAGCAAACCCATGTTGCTCCAATCATTAGGACCATGAATATGAGGAAATAGGCACAATTTACTGGAGTCAAAATTTTGTCATAAGAAGGAAGACGCAGAAAAAAGTTATTTGCAGGTGTATGAACCAGGTGAAGCACACAATCCTCTTTTCCAGCAGCTTTCAAAGTCAATTGGGTACTTTCATTGCTACTTCGTGTGATGTTGATCTGAAAAATAAGAGTGCAGAAGCAGTAAGGTGGGAACTGTAGAAACCAGATGCAATAGAGTAAAGGAAGAAGTTTTGGTCATCAATTTTATTTCTCATGTAAAACATCTAAAACAATATACAAAACACACAAGCTTGAACAGATGATATTGAGACAGCAAGTACAAAAACCAACAAATAAGAACTTTAGACATGAAAGATCACCCTGTTCTTCCTAGACAGATGCATAAGGAAGAGCAAGAAGTATGAGCCATGAAGTGATGGTAGTGTAACGGCAAGAGGTGGAATAATAATTGACTGGATTTGAAAAATTGCACAAATTAAATTATGACAGTTTGTAAGAGAATTACTTTCTTAAGGGAATTAGATATAAGCAAACATTATAATCCGAATTCAACTAACTTCAATATTTCCCGAGTATTATAAGTTTGGATGAGTTGAACAATATGAACTGAAATGGAAAATAAGGGAACAGCTAACCCTTTGTGGGAAAACATTACAACACTTTCAGCCAACATTCAATTGATTTAAGACAATTAGTAGAGTAATTTAAATGAGATTTAGTGAACATTCAGAATTTCCTGCCTAAAATAAGATAGGTTTTAAATACTATTAAAATTTTGAAGGTAAAAAATATTTAAAATCTCTTTCCCTTCATTCCTGTTGCATGCATTTTCATTCTCCCTTGCCCTAGCATAAATGAACAGTCATTAGTGTCCTTTCCATTCAACTTCGTAACTTAGGAACTGTTACATAAAGTCAAACGAACACAGATTCTGAAATTTCATTGCTCAGTGAGCCCTGAAAAGTAATAAAATTGATTCAATTTACCCAAAACCCTTTGTCTAATGTTCATTGGTATTTTTTAACGAAAGAAATTTTGACTGTCCAAAATAATACTTAAGTGTTCAGTTTGTCTCACAATAAACAATAAATTGAGACAGTGGTCAGGAAGAAGTATATCTCAGGCCTTTTGCTTCAGTTGGAAGAACAAGGGATATACACAGTAAAATAGTAACTTCATACATAAATAAAAACATGAATAAAGAAAGAAAGATCAGTTTAAGATAATATGATTAATACCTCTTCTGTTTTATTTTTGTCAACTTCTATAACTCCAAGAATATTTTCAAAATCAGTACGAAGCGTCACGTTGATGATGCCATCTCCTTTGTTTTGAAGAAGAACAACCAAGTATTTGGGATCTGGTTGTAGTTTACAAAGAATATGAAAATAAGTTCATAATTTTGACTTTCATGAAAACAATACTACATTAGTTAAAAAATTGACCTATAGTTTCAACACAAGTACATGCTTTAGTACACCTCAACAATTAGTAGTTAGTATTTCTCCAATTGTTCCACTTAAAGATATAAAAATACAAAGGTACCAGCCTCATAAAAATAAAGGGTACTGGAGGACTCTCCTATCATAAACATCATTTAAAAAATAGAGAGGTGCATGCACCATTATTGCTTGCATTGTTTCTTCACATGATAAAGGGCCAAAGGCAAAAAGTCTACACAACTAACAGTCAAAATTCTCAAAACAAGCTCGATCAGTCTGACTGGTTCAACAGGTTAAACAAAAGCTGATGAATATAGAAGTTTACTTTGCGTATTACAAGCAATCAATTCTTAAATGAAAGCAAATAGGACTATAGTAATTAAAAACTGCTATATTATTGGTTAAAAATAGCTCCACCACCACAAGGAATGATTGGTTAAAAATTAAAAGGAAAACTACGTTTTTAGTCCCTATATTATTTTGTCAAACTAAGTTTACTCCTACTTTTAAATTGATGAATTAGTCATCCAACTCTTAACATTATATGAAATTATTCCTTCTTTATGCTAAATTTACCATTTAGGGGCGGTTTTTGAATGCTAAAAGTTAGGACGAGGAATTAACTTCACATGTTTACCAAAGTTTTGCGACCAATTCATCAATTTGAAGTTATAGGAACTAAAACCCAGTTTCACCAAAAGTACCTAGAAACATATATGTTTTCCAACAATTGAACAAAGGGTTCTATGTTTTTTGATCCTATAAATATTACAAAATTTTGGTTTTAGTTCTTAAAAAATGTTAGTTTTTTTACTTTATATATCTGTTTATAAGAATGGCCCTTGTTACTATTTAATGATGACATGACATGCATCTAAACATGTCCCGTCAGAGACCACTTTGACAAAAACATCTAGATGCATGCCACCTTATCACTATTTATCTTAATTAGAGGATGAGTTTAAAGGAAGGAAAGAGGAAGGGAGAAAAAAAATTGTGAAATTGATTGGATTAAGAAAAAAAATACTAAGTAAAGAAAAATAAGTACAAATGCTGTAGTTGCTTTAATAGATGGGATAAAATAAATGTTTTTAATATTAATATATTTTGAAAATAGTTATAGTTAATAAAATACATTTAAATATATATATATATATATATAAATTAAATATAGAATAAATTTTAAATTAAAATAAAATAATATAAAGTTTAATAAATAATTTTTTTAATATTAAAAATACATTAAAATAAATCACTTTTAAAGCATTAAATTTTAAATTAATTAATTTAATTTAATTATTATTTTAACATTTGTTATTTTAATTATTTATCTAAAAAAATTATAAATAAAATATTATGGTTTTATCCATAATTGATACACATTCAACTTTCATCTCAAATTTTCTCATATATTTACGTGTGTGTATGTATGCAGAGCAAGTTTATTGTGATTTTTTCACAATTATTCTATCTCGTCTTATTTCTCTTTGCACAGTAAATACACGCATTGCCATGGTTTGAAACAAACAGTCTGTAAATAGTAATAGATAGCATTGCAAAAAGAATAAACTTATGAGGACCAAAACTAACAAAGAGAATTCCAAAGGACTGAAAAAAACTGAGTGACTAAAAACAAATTTAGGCCGTAATAAATTATTACTAGTTTAGCAACAATGACCTAGCCTTTTTATAAAATATTTATTTACACAAAGGGAAGGAGAACACGAAGGGTATATATGATAAATATTCAAAAAGAGTTTAAAGATAAAAGAAAGAAGGGTAAATAGTCGATTCAAAATATCAAGTATTGACATATTTTGTGTTTAGTTTAGAACAATAAGAAGAAAAAAATCAATCCTAATACAAAAACTTCAATTCTATTAATTTTGTTTCAACGGGTAATGGTTAAGGTAAATAATAGTAACATGCGTTTGTTAATGTATTAAAGAGAATATTAACATTAATATAGAATTAAATGTTAATATGCAATTAACCTTGAACTTTTTGTTTTGTAAATTTAAAATCCTTAGTGATTTCTTCAAAGTTAATTGCATATTAACATTAATTCTCACTTTAATAAACAAGGGTAACAATTACTAAGATAAAACATGTATTCAATAGCCTTAACTATTGATAGAGTCCAAATAATATTAACAGAATTAATTTTTTTGTAATAAGACTGCAGCTTATTTTTATTGTACTATAAACAAAATACGTCAAATACTTGTTGTATTGAGCTAAATATTTACCAGTAAAGAAAAAATGATAAAAAGTTGTAAATGTAGAAAAGCTACCCAAGAAATGATCAAACACTTGATCTTACAGAAAGCAGCTGCTTACCTCATCCCAAGAAAATGAGAGAATTAGAGTCTCATTCCTTTCTCGCTTTTTTGTTTTAATAACTCATTTCTAAAACAATTTTACACCACTCAACAATCAATTTCTCATCCAAAATCTATTAGGTTTTGAAAATTGTTTCAAAGAGAAGTATTTTAGAAACCAAAAACAGCTGGGAGATGTTTTCTCATCCTCCTCTGTTTTATTAAGTCATCCCTGTTCAAGGAACAAACTTGTTAAAAATTAGAAAATAGAAACTTGCCCAGGGAAAAAACACTTCCAAATGTACTTTTGGGGACACAAGAGTTTAAAAAACAGAAAACAATTTTTGAAATTAGTTACAAACTACACTCCACCAAAACCAGTAAGGTATTGGCTTCTAAAACCAATCAAACTAGTCATCAAAACAGGCTGTAGAACTCAAGACTAAAAAATAGCCTAACAAAGAATTCTGTGCGGTGTTTGTTAATAGTGGGAGACAACTTGGGTCCAAGCAAAACAGAAAAGGCCAAAAAGGTTATGGTGGATGGCATTGAAGGTTATTGAAGCAAGGCAGCAATAATAAAAATATAATAGTATATAAATACACTGATCTCTAAAGCTAAAACACAGTTTCATATGGGAGAATGCAAAATAAAAGTTGATCACTAGACCCCACAAATGACCGAGTAACAGAAAAAATGGAGGGTAGAATGAATAGGGAAGCAAAAGAAGTTACGAGATGGAAAAGAAAAAAAAAAAGGGTGGGTGGACGGAGAAGGTAACTGAAAAATGGAGGAGAACAAGGGAAGAGAATAGAAGGTGGGGTTTTTCACTTGAAAACGCATGTCACCATAGGTGATGAAATTTTGTCAGTAGAGATGTAAGTGTATTGAAAATGACAAGAGATTGATACTGTCAACATTGACGTTTGGTCATTAGGGTTTCACTGGTCAAGGACATACCCACGAAAATGGGTCAGATTGTGTAGTAGTGGTCCTTTTTTAGGAGAGAACTTTATGCCATAACCATTTTCTTAATCTGTGTTGCCATGAGAATGACTACGGCCATAGAAATACCACAAGAATCCACCACGCCATAAATATATATGGTGTAGCAGAAGAAGCAGAACAACATAAAAACACATTAGTGCACCACAAAGAACACACTTGATTAATTAAGCAGTGATCACTCAATTACCGCTGACTGGTTAATTTTTCTCAAAATGTATAACAATAAATAACTTCTTTCTAACTTCTAGAAATTTTATTTCAGCGACACTAATTCATTATTGATAATTTGAAATTGTTACAATAAGTAACTGATGCACTATGAGCAATCAGGGTTATCAAAGGCTGGGGGAGGGGAGGGACTTTAAAGTATAAATAACCACACAAAAAAAATATGAAAGAAACTTCTCCATAAACTAAAATTTGTTAATGCACACGAGTTAAAAATAAAAATTTATAGAAACTATATGAGGGAGTTTATACAAATTAACTTGTGCAAAAGTAGTTCAAATGAAATAGCCCTTTCCGCTTTGATCAGGAAAGACAATTTTTGAATCAGTGATAAATTTGAAATCAAGCTAAATTCAATGAAACAAGCTCCACTTGCGTTCTTTGAATCCAAGTTGTTCTTTTCTAAAAAAAAGATAAGAAACTATCCTATAAATGGCAGAAAGAGAGGATGAATTTATTTCCATTTTCTTATAGTGAAGATGGAGGAAAATTGCATGAGTATCAAGTGCTTTGAAATCAAATAAATATCTGCCAGCACCATTCACAATGTTGCATCAAGTGGATGAACACTCAGTTATCAAAACATTATCAATTTGGTAAACAGAACCTAACTAGAATTCCATACCATCGAAAGACTAACAGTTTAATATAGTCATTCTGAACATAGAAAATAAATTACGAGCATGTGCACAGTGAATATCCTCCAATTATGAGCACATAAACACAAATAACAACCAATAACACGTGGACCAAAGCATTAAATACACGCTCACAAATAAAGAAACAAAGTATTTATCGATGAGAGTTGATGAAATAACCAAAAGCAGTGGTGAACAGTAAGTACCAGTTTTTAAAATGCAAGCAAGCAAGTCGCCATCATCTGTGCACTTGTTGAAACCCTCACAAGTTTGAGTGGTGGTAGAATGTGAAAGTTTCCCCTCAATCTCCTCCTTCCCTTGTTTCTGATCCTTGTGACCGCCATCACCCTCCTTTGTCGGTGGAGGAGGTACATTCGGAGCAGGAACTGAATTCTTTTGCCCATCATTTGCATTCCCCACTTTGGGTAAAGGTTGTGGTTGTGGAACTGGGGAAACAGGACCATCCCTATTGACCTTGTTGGTTTGACCAACAGGGTTTGGATCCTAAAGGCGAAAACTTTATTCAACCATCGTAAGAAAAATAAAAAAGTTTAAAATAAATGGAAACTATTCAAAGCACGGAAGCCTAAGAAAGAAACTAACCTTTGTTTTGGTATCGTTAGGATCAGGAGCAATCAACTTTCGGAGTTTCAGAACAAAGGAGGCCTCAGAAACATCAGATATAACCATAGGCAACAACAAAAGTAACAGCAAAGCCTGTGTTCTCATTGTGATCGAGCTGCAACACCCTCAAACACACACCTTCGATGGAAAAATTGGGAGGAACGTGAGAGCGGAAAAACAATATAGGAAGAGGAATCAGAGGAAACCTTGTCAGATTGAAATCAGAGGGTGGCGTTGTAGTGGAAAAATGGATGGAAAAATTAAAAACAAAAATTAATAAAGAAACCCTTTTGAATGGAATCTGAAAGAGAAGGAAGAAGAAAATCTGAGAAAATAGAGATTGGGGTTGAGATTGTAACCATAAATGGTGAATTGAGGATTAGGAAAAGAAAAAATGGAAGACTTGACGCAGTCTCCTTCATCAGAGATACTCTCTCAGGAGAGAGATTGAAACGAGGCGAAGAACGCGTATACACCATTATGGGCTGGGTTCGTGTTTGAAATGGGTCTGGCTAGTGAAAAGGCCCGTGCTTATGCCGGCTATTACTTTCTACACCCCCTAATTACTAATTACTAACTACTAACTGCATCCAGAATACTCATTTTAACTGCACCATACTACTTCCATCATCACTACTCCCGCAGAAAAAGAAAAAGAAAGAAAAAACGTTGTAAAAAAGAAAAATACAAAAAAAAAATTTCGAAAATTTTTTTCCATAATACATTTTATATGTTTTGAAAAATTTATTCTAAAATGCTCATTCTAATATATATATATATATATATATAGAAACAACCGGTTCTGGAAGTCTCTTTCGACTCTTTTTTTTCTTTTTATTAATTTATTTATTTTATAGTTGCGATTTTCTTTTTTCACTCCCAATATTTCTTCTACATTCCTAAGTTTTTTTTTTTTTAAATCTAAAACTATCCTTTGACCACTTGACAAGTTTGAAATTTTGAATCTCTCACTTATTTCTCTTATTTAATGAAAATGACTTCCTCGTTCTCTTTTAATCTAGCATCGTTGTCCTCACCCCAAAACCTTTGTCTCACTCTCTTAGCTCGTCCCTCACACCATGCCTCACTGGTTTTGTTATGTGTGGCCTCTCCTCTTCCCCTCTACCACATTCCTCTACATCTCTACATTAATAGGTAATGTTAATCTTCCTTCGTAGTTTTTCATTTTTGTTGTTGTTGTCATATTTGTCATGCATCCATAGATAGGTATAAGCATCATTTAGTTAATTAGTTAATTGGAGTATAGATCTACGGAAAACCATGCCTGAAATTTAAACCACAAACTGGAAGTCAACTCCCGCAAGTGATTTATTTCTGGAAGTTGATTTTCGTAAGGCACATGATGTCGGAAATGGACTTTCGTAGACCACCATGAATTTCGGAAGTGGAGTTCCTTGAAAATAGCACATCTGGAAGTCTACTCTCGTAAATCATTAATATGGGAAGTCAACTTCCGTAATTGAGGTTGACTTTTGTTAGAGAGCTGACTTTCGTAGACCACCATAAATTTCAAAGTGGAATTCCGTGAACAGTATGAAAATAACACATCCGGAAGTTGACTTCTGTAAGCCATTAATATCGAAAGTCTACTTTCGTAATTAAAACTAACTTCAATCAGAAGATCTGAGTTTCGTAACCCATTTTGAGTGTTGTGCCCATTTTTGTAGTTCATTTTAATTTAAATAACTTTTAGTGTTAATTAATCATGATTTTGAATAATTATAATTTTAATTAATTCTATTGTTGAGTAAATATAATTTTAATTAATTATAATTTTGAATAATTTTAATTAAAGTTAATTTTAAGATTAACTATATTAAATTTTAATTAATTATAATTTTAAATAATTTTAATTATAAATAATTAGAATTTTGAATAATTTTAGTTATAATTAATTATAATTTTGAATAATTATAATTATAATTATTTATAATTTTGGGATAATTTTAATTAATTATATTGTTTGAATAATTAGAATTTTAATATGTTTATAAATTTGTTAATAACAGACAAAAATATTAAAAAATATCACAATAAAAAATAAGTAAATAATAATTAAAAAATTAAAAAATTAAAAATTAAAACAAAATTAATGGTAAACTATTAGTAATTAATATCACTTTTTTTAAAATAAATTAATATAAAAACAAAATTAAAATATTCCTACAACAATAAAATAAATATAAAACAAAAATAAAAAATAAAACATATAGTAAACCATGAAAATAACAATTCAAAATAAATAAAATTAAAACAATAAAAAATAAAAATATTCATTCAAAACAATAAAAAAGCAATAAATAAATAGTAAACTTAAACAAATAACAATTAAAACACACAAAAATATAACAATAAAAAATATATAAACAAAAAATAAATATTTATGTAATTAAAAATTAAATATAAAACATAAATAAATAACAAATAAAGCATAAGTATTAAGTTATTAATCAAACACGAAAAAGATTACAAATTAAAGCAAAATAAAAAAATAATAATCCATCTACATTATATATCCTCTGAAAGTGAAAAATAAAAACAAACACAAAAGATTCACACCTCAAACTCAGGCTTGACACAAGAAAGAAAGAAAAAACATAATGCACCTCATTGACATTAGCATATCCGGAAGAAACTCAATCAACTCATTACTTTCGTTATTGATAAACCACCTCCGGAATTGATAAAACCATGATTCGACATCCCATTAATTTCATTTTTTGATGTTCAATTCCGAAACACAAAGACAAATAATTTGACTTTCGTTCGTTTTAAAGTCCAAAAATTCACATTTGTTTTATAGACAATTCCAAGTGTTCACTTTCGGATGTTGGAATTTTTTTATTCTATTCTGGAAGTCGATTTTTATATATGGGTATTGGGTTAGAAAATGACTTTGGTCAAAGCTATGTCTACATCCGTAAAACATTAAAAACCCAACTCAGTTTTTTTTTTTTCATCTAACATTTCAGTACCTCATATATAAAATTATTAGCCATTGTAATGCATATTTTTTTTCTAAGAAGAAATCAAGCAAAGTAGTGAAATAACAGTGGACCCTACACCGATGAACTGCAAAATCCACTCTTCAGAACAACAGTAACAAAAATTCTCTTGAACTCTACAAGTGAAAGTGAAAGAACGACGAGAAATACATGGGGGTGGAGCAGGTCCATATATACAAATACTATGAATTAATTCGGGCAATCAACTACCTCTGCCACTTCATAATTGTTTAATTATTAAATTTACCTAATTAACTTTTTTTTTATTTAATATTTCCTGAACATAAATGAAAGAGCATAAATTTTTGGAGGTGCTAAAGAAATATTGAGGATGCAGAAAGAAAGTCCCTTCATAGTTATATTGTTATTGGACTTTTTCATCCATCCCATTAACATGGAAATCCAAATTTAGTGATTGATGATTCTAATTAACACAAATTTAATCAAGCCGAGTAGATTTTATAAAAAAGAGTGGAAGAACTCACCTCACGCTACCTAAGGTGTTTTAACCAATTAGAGTGTTATTTTGGTTCAGACCAAGACCAACCCGACTTGTGTTACTTATTTTTTTAAATTGTGAAAATATTCTTTACTTTTATAATTTTTATTGTGAATATAATAACACTTTTCTACGAGATTAAATATTTGAGTATTATTTTTTAATATTCCTTTACTTTTATAATCTACTATTTTAAAAATTGTATTATATTGGACTAAATCATCAGTCATGATTGCTCTTGGTTAAAGGTACATGTCGGTCTACTAAGTCAACATGTATCCAACCTTTCTTATCCGACCAGAGCGATATTGCATCAACTAGATTGGCCAACAATGACAAATTCGGTTTCTAGTAATTGACCCTCCTAGTTCAAGCCTATCTAGAATTAATTACGTTTTCATTAATCACTGCATTAATTATTTGTTGATGCATTTGACTAACTTGTGCGCTAGAGTATTTTATGCTAACATAACCCTACCCATTTTAGGAAGACAAAAACTACATGTGATTGTGTTTACAATAATGATTTTATTAATATTTTCTTATGTTCTAATTTGATACTTATTAACTTTTCTTAATTAGACACTATACAACATTGACAATTTGAATATTGTAACATATTAGTCGTTATCTTTTCTACCATGTTCTCTTTGTTTTGTAGTTTTAAATTTGTTTTGATTTTCTTATTGGTTTTAAGATTTTTTATTTATTTAAGCCTTGAAGTATACTATTTAAAGTATATAATAATTTAATTTTGAAAAACAAAAGTCTTCAACGAGACTATCCACTAAATCATAATTTACAAATTAACACAATTTATTTTATTTTAATAGAGTTTTGTGACACAGATAATAAAAATTCTTATGAAAGTTTGTGAAGATTTGTAGTACCGAGTAATTGATGATCGCAATTATGTAAATTTTAGTTACACGAAGAGATACTTGGTTTGTTTTTTACTTAATTAATAATAATAATAAATTTTTATTATGTTAATAAATACTGCTATATAAAATTTAGTGGTAATAATTTTTAAATTAGGTAGAAATTTAATTTTATAAAACTAACTTTTTATACAGAACAAAATCTATTAAAAGAAACTAATACATATCCTTTTTGGTGCAGCTTCTTTGGCACATAATCTTTCAAAGAAGCATATAGAAAAGATGAAACATATTTTCTTTTAGGCAAGAAAGAATAAAGTGTTGCATATCATCTTGTATAGCTTCTCGAATACAAAATTAAGATCCCCAACATACACCAACAAATTTTTTTGTCTAATCAATTTAAACTCACCAACAAATGACACAAAATGAAAGAAACAAAATCTTTCTTTAATTAAGAAAAAAAATCTAGATGGGTAATTTGCAAAAACGTTTGTCTACAATTTCTTAAAAGTAAAAACAAATAGAAATTACGAAATTCAAATCATCAGGTATTATAAATAGATAAATAAATAGAAATTACGAAATGCATATGATCAAATTTATGCTTTTAATTATTTAAGTGTTGTCCATAAGATTACCGCTAACAAAATTCTATTAGTAATTACACTTAACTCAAGAACCGAATACGAATCATCATTGGTCTGATTTCAAAAAGTTACTTAAAATCGATTTCAATAATATTAATTGTAAACTGTTAAACTTAATTTAAATTATACTTTAATTATTTTCATATTATACTATAATACAAATAAAACCAATGAAAATAGTTTAGATTGGTTTTATTAATTATATATTTTTAATTCAAATACAATTATAATATTACTTTGATACAATTGTATCATATATCTTTTCCAATCCAAACTAAGTACTTTTTAACTTTTATATATTAATACACATTTAAGACAGATGAGCATAATTTTGTTGAGTTTTTATTTATCTAAAAAAATAAAAATTGATCTTCATACCTTACATTCCCAAATGTCTTATTTTTTATAGAGTGCTTCACTACCCTTTTTTACTATATTTTGGATCAAAAGTTAGTGATATATATATATATATATATATATATATATATATATATATATATATATATATGTGAAGAGACATCTATTTAGAAACTAAATAAATAATTTGCGACTAAACAATAAATAATATTTTTATCCTGCATTATATAAAATTAAATATTTGTACTAAGTAAAGAACATGCAAAAATATAAAGCCTTAAAAAATTATTTCACAGATAGAGTTGGTTTGAAAGTTGAAAAATCCAATAATATTAATTGAATAGTGAAAAGACGTGTGTTTTGGTGCGAAAAATTGATTTTGGAACACCAAGAGAAACAGTTATGACTTTTCACTAAAACACTGAAAATGGTGGTTTTGAAAAATGCAGAGAGTGGTGAATCTGATACTTTGTTTAGACAAGGACGACTCTTCCAAGAACCAATCTTTAACCTAACAAAAGCAGAAAAGAAAGAAGAAAGAGACTCACTCACTCACTACACTCACTACACGCACGCATCAAGTAAAAACATGCAAACCCTTTAAGCCTGGAACCGTCAAATCTCAGTTATAAACAAGTGAGAAGAAGTGTGACAGAGAAAGCGAAGGTTGTCGGAAGCACAGCGAGGAAAATGGAAGTGGTCGGAACGAGGTTCGGCGACCAACAGAGTGGTTTGTTGGACGAGTTCGAGAGGCTGTCGTTTGAGGCACACGCGGCACAGCTGAGCAGGGTGATGTTGGGTCGGAGCCTCTCGGAACCAAAGTTGCAGAAGTCACACCCGCGACTCATCGGCGTTGCTCCGATACCTCTGGTGAATCAAGTGATGATGCAAGGGCCACGTCATCGTGGTGGTGGAGGCGGATCAGGGTTTCACAAGGTGTTGAAGAAACTGCTGAAACCAATTCTCGGAAGGAAGAGAGAGGGAAGAAAACAAGCCTCCGTTGATAAGGATTTGCTCTCTTTCAGGGCTTTCAGCAAATCACTACGCTTCTGATATCTAGTACTATATACTACCAAAGTCTTCATTATATCATCTTCATTATGATTATTATTGTCTATATATTATGAAGCATAAATGCATTTCTAGGATATTTCTCCACAGCATTTAGTTTCAGACATATGGAACTGGTTTCTGTTCCTGCATCAGAAACATGGTTTTGATCCCAGAATGCTTTTGTTTTAGGGTATTACCACACAGTGAATGTAAAGTTCTTCGCGGTGTTCATCAAGAAGTTGCCAACTGAATGCACAAAATGATATACAGAGAGTTTTTTCTTTAATAAAGAAATGTTTTGTTCAGGACACTTTTAATTTACAGTCACGTATATTTCATATAAAATTCATTGTAAATTTTATACTCAAATTGAATTTAGACACCTTTTATATTATATTATATTTTACTTTGTTTTTTTTTTTTTTTTTTTTTTTATTTAATTTT
>Ga0214543_1003570_pt1 | contig 30062 bp, 16 predicted proteins | sample CNSS2metaG_FD_160094 | JGI IMG/M metagenome (GOLD analysis project Ga0214543, IMG submission 160094) | Root nodule microbial communities from cowpea collected in UCLA plant growth center, Los Angeles, California, USA - CNSS2 | ecosystem: Host-associated > Plants > Roots > Nodule | place: USA... | reverse complement strand
TTTTAAATATATATATATATATATATACCACACAACACACCATAACTACACATAACACATAATAGCACTTAGTGCTTCTCACTTTCACACACTCCACATAACACACAATCGGTTAGCTAACTAGTTCTCTTTCATTCTCACATACAACACACACCGACATTGGTTAGTTAATCGATGCTCTTTCACTCTCACATCGTCTGCACAATGCACACCATAATACTCTCATGTCAAAGTTTAATGTCATGAATTAAGTCATAAAATGGTACTTCATCCATCCAAATCTTCTCAATTTTTTTGTAAGATGAGTTACTGAGTCTATTTATCAAATAAACATTTTTTTTTTCATCTCTTCCATATAAGTTTAAAGGAAATTAAGTAAACACACAAATTTGTCTATAATACCGTCCATTCATACGAACAGACCTTATATTTTCAAACTTAAAATCAAATAGCTTTATGTTAATTTTGAACCAAATCAACGAAAAACAATTATTTTAAATATTTGTTCTTCGATTTAACATAACCCTAAAACACTAATCATCAGTGTGACTTTCTTTATTATGAATATTTTATCAAACTCACGATTCAATTCGTAAAATTGTCCGAGTTTATGTTCCCACATTCATTTCTCAAGTTAACTTTCGTTTTTGGAGCAGACTCACTAAACTCAGTGTGAACTCGACTTGGCAAGTCCATATAACTTTTCTTCAAACATAAAAAGACACAAAAGATTATTGTTTCCTCTGCGAAATCATCTCAATTTTGTTCTGGTTATTAGCTGTTGTCTCGCTGGTGGCCTATTATTGCGGTCTTCTTATGCTGTGTTGGTGTTGCACCGCTATCGCACTGGTGCACTGGTGCTAGGCTGCTAAAGGTAGGAGTAAAGTTTAATGATTCCTTTATTTATTAAGAGCTTTTGGGCCTCAATCCAACACGCTTTTGTTTTATAAAAAAATGTAATATAAAATGTAATGTATAATGTAACTTAAAGTTATTGTAAAAGAATAATAATATTAGAAAAATTAAAAAAAATTAAATAATATAATATAATAATCTAATGATAATAATAATAATTCATTAAAATCAAAATATAAATAGTTACTTATAAAATCATATCACAATAAAATATTATATTATTTATAAACATTTTAATTTTATATTTAAAATAAATTCTTACAAATTTATCATTTGCATTCACAATTCGAGTTTATGATTCGAGATAATGATCAAGTTCACCAAGTTTTCACAAGTTTTCGAGTTTGAGACAACCTAAGATCTCAACCATCTCAAATTTCCCTTATTTTTATTTATATACTTAATCTTGTTAATTGTCCACCCATTTACTTTTACATTTTCTATCAATACTTTTAAATTACAATCAATTTTTTATTAAATACCAATAATTAAAAGAAACAGTATATAACAATTTAAATTATTCACTATAAATTCAATTTATATGTTAAAATTATTTATTAAATATTGTAATTACAGCAAACAAATACTTATGTGAAATACACAAGTTAAAATAACAGCTTGTCCATGCATTTAAAGCTCCATTGCTGCACATAGAAGAATGTTCAACTACAGGCAGATTACAAGAGTTTCTTTACGAGTACTGCCAATATCTTCATGGTATTATTCAATAGATGTTCACCCAGAATCTGTACTGGAGCAGAGCACTACATGCAGCTTTAACAAATTAGGCTCATACAACTAGCCTTAGCATATTTGACAGCATACAACAATATTTGACTTCTCTATTAGCATATTAGCCCTAGTATCTACGGTGAGTGCCCTTATGGTCAATTAGCAAACACTTACAACTTCAGACTTTATAGGGTTCACCAGTAGAAATATCCAACAAACTCATTTACATAGAATGTTAGTGCCCTATAAACTGTTTTATGCACAGACAGAGAACGCAAAATTATCTGTCTACATGACCACTGAAGAACCTTATTCTCTCAGTCGTGACTGCAAGCAATAGCTGACAAGAAACATCTATTAACAGCTGCTGATCGATAAGTTTCCTGCCATCCCTGACCTTCCTTATAATTCTCAACCTGTAAAGTATATATTTTTAGAGAGATATTTAAGAATCAAAGTATTTGAGGGTAGTAAAAATGCATCTTCAAAAGAAAAATATTAGATTAAAAGATTTACTCACTTTATCTACAATGTCCTCGCCAATCCTAACTCCTCCAATCATATAAATGGATTCATTGACAACTACAGCAGCACAATACCCCCGTGGATGAACCATTGGTTCCCCCATTGTCCATACCCCAAGACGAGGATCAAACACCTCGATACTTTGAACCATTTTTTCGCCATCAAAGCCACCAAGCGCGTACCTACGCAATGAATGAAATTTTAAGCGAAATTCGTCTCGGTCAAGCACAAGAAATTCAGATTTAGATCTATTATTAGAACGGCGGTAATTTATCAATAGAATATTACCCTATTTATGGACTACAAACTTTGTCCAACATGATATGAAGATAAGTTGAGCATTTCCAAACAATCACGTAATGGTTCTACAAAACCAATTTAGATTTATAAATGTTACTTGGTTGAAGCAAAAAATGATGAACTCACAACTTTTCATTTAGAACAACTGAGCAATGACAGCCCCGCTTCACATTCATGTCAGATATTTTGGTCCAAGAATGTTCCCTGGGATCAAATCTTTCAGCAGACCTGCAGTTATGTAAAAGTGTCATTCCCATTAGTACAAATATAAAATAACAAATTATAAGGACAAACAATCATGTCTAGATCAACCATGTTTCCATGATGAGTTTCAGCTAATGATGTAAATAAATTAAACCACAATCAAGTTATACATATTACCTTAAGTAATCAGTTCCATCAAACCCGCCAGTGGCATAAATTGACCCGTTGAGTTCAACTGCACCTAGAGCAAATCTCTGAAATATAAAGAGCACTAAAGTTATACGTTAAATATTTTTGTATGATTTTCAAAGAAATTATCTAAATGATTTTCTTCCACGTCAGATTTAGAGACTCGGGTCATCCTACTAATGACCAATATGTAGAAGTATTTAAAAGGTACAAGGCTTGATGCAAACATATGGACTACATGGTATAAGATAAACTAAACCATTTTATATTTTTACCTCCGGCCGAAATGAACTGACAAAAGTCACATAATTAGAAGCATAAGCCTCAAAACCACATATCTCAGTTCGTTTTGAAGTTACCATAATTATACCTCTCAAATCTCAATCAAAACCTAAAATATTGACCATTTAATTGTTCCATTTTACCTTGCTTAGCATTGAGCGTGTAGGGATCCACCGCCCAATATCAAAATCAAGCATCTCAACATCTTGAAAGCAGTCAACTCCATTGCCGCCACCAACAGCAAAAATTTTGCCATATAAAGCAGCACCAGACAAGCTTCCTTTCTTCTTGTTCAAAGAAGGGCACATGGTCCAGTTATCGAGAACTGGATTGTATGATTCAACTACACAGATAGAAGATGGGTTGTTAAAACCTCATCTCATTCCAAAATAGAACTAATTGAAAATTACAGATAGATCTCATACCTGTGTCATACCAAACATAACCATTTCCACCACCTAAAACATAAATTTCACTATTCAACCGCACAACTGAAGCATATGAACGAACCGAGTTCATAGGCTTAAGAGGTTTGGTCAGACTCTGAGAAGTACAGTACAAATCCATAGTTGCTAACCATAAATTTCCATCAAAACCTCCAATTAAAAATAGTGAATCTTTGGGATCTAAATCAGCTGTCGACTTTATTACTGCCTTCTCAACATATTCCAAACGATTAGGGATACTACAAGCAGATTCTAAGAGCGTACAACGATCTTTAAGATGCTGAATTTCCCTTTCTGCCTCAATCTGAATGACAAGTAAAAAATAAGCCAATATTGATACGCAAGAAGACATCTATATTATATGAAAAATAACAAATAGTGCAAGGTAAGGTATACCAAAATTACTTCCAAAAGATTGCACTAACTTCTGTATTACTTCGAAAAAATTATTCAAATTATCTCCCCAACCAATTGAAATCACTTATACCTTTTGGAGCCTTAACTAATTATCTCAAGTAATCAATGCAAGCTTCTTAGGCATGCCTAATGTACTTCATTTCTTAGTTTTTCTTACTTATACATCCAGTCAGCCTTGCATTAATACTTCCAAGTTTCAATTTATATAATGTTCATTCAGTTTACTTCCAACAGACTCTAAATTACAAGAAATTATGTGTTCAAGAGACGAAATAAATAAAATAAGGGTGATGGTGTGCCGGCTGTAATTAGTCCTGGTCAGTAGTGGGGAAGCATTTTTTGGAAAGGAAAAGTTTTAGAAGAATTGTGGAGAATGAGGTTCTCTCAAATAACCTCAGTGGGAGAATACTTTGTAAACATTCTATACTAGTTCCATCCCTACTACATTGATAGGAGCAGAATTGGAGTAAAGCAATAAAGATTTCAAGATAGTCTTGTATTCTCAATTCTTAATACGCAGTTCTATCAACTAGTATGCAAAGCTTCGGTCTAGGTACTGTGGTGTGACAAAGAGAAAGCAGAAAATGTGCAACACGAGCAGTTTCAAAGGTTAGAAAATGTTATCAGTGGTCTTACGGTGGTGGTTGAAAAAATGTGCAGTTCAAAGTCAATGGCAGATCACAAAATAATAACAGCAAGAACGGCCACAGGGGAAGGAGAAGAAGCTTGGCAACCACAGTGTCAATCACAGTGGAGAAAATTGGATATTCCTATCTTTGTGAGAGAAGAAGCTTTTGGGTGGACGAATAGATTAGAGCAATATTTTCTTTTGAAATAAGTATCGAAAGAGGAAAGAATGCAAGCGATGATGATTGCTTTGGAAGGGAAGACTTTAAATTGGTTTTAATGGTGGGAATCTTGAAATCTTAATCCAACTTGGAAATTTTTTAAGATGGCAGTGGTACGAAGGTTTCAACATGTTAAAGAATCCTTTTCAAATCTTGATTGCCTTAACATAGACAGGCATTCTAGAAAATTAATAAAACAATTTGAACAATATGTGGGGCTACTAAAAGAAATAGAACAAGACTATCTGATTGGAATATTCTTGAATGAAAAGTGAAGTTATATGATCCTACCAATCCGGTGGAATTGATGACGAAACTTAGATGGTTGAAAAATTTTGGAAAGGAAAAGTTTAGAAGAATTGTGGAGTGAGGTTCTCTCGAACAACCTCAGTGGGAGAATACTATGTACCAATTTTATGCCTACTACATTGGTAGGAATAGAATTTTAGTAATGCAATAAAGATTTCAATTCTTAATACGCAATGCTATCAGAGAGAGAACCTAAAAAGAACACGTGAGAACCACTCTACAAAAAGCTAGTTGTTGTAGTTGAAAAGTCCAAGGCCATATAACCCCACAACAGAATCCCATAGTAACATCCCACCAGGCTTTGCCACCTTAGCACCCACATGAGGTGGCAATGTACTAACCATTTGACTAGCCTGAGAAGAGCCCTGCAAAGTCAGTGTCACGACTTGTGTTGCTTGCTTACAGCTACGAGACATGGTGGAAACCAAATTCTATACCATGGATTAGCACCTTGGGAACACCATAAAAAGCTAGCCATGTTGTAGTCGAAGAGCTCAAAGCCTCATAAAGACACACTAGAATTGCATACTAACAAGACTTATTGCAAGTGGATCCTACTATAACCCAAGAAAAATTGAATTTTACTACATTTAAACTATTGGAATCAACTTGTTTTATGTTTTTCACTCTGCCACTGCATTTGCTGCAGTATAACAACAACTTTGTGAAAATGAGTCAATTAAACATGAAATGTCAAATCTAGAAAGACAATGCAATGAGTAAAAACAAGCACAACATAGATGATCTACATACTTGGAGAATTCAAAAAGTATAGAAGTTAAAAGTTGCATAAGGGTTTAATTACTTCAGAAGAATCTATAAGCGAGGTAGATTGAGAAATTCCACATGCATGATCAATTTCTTTGATAACCCAATACTTTTTATGCATGCTACCCATATGCTTAAAGATGTTACGGATGGAGAAACAATTCAGGAATATGATAAATTTCAGAGAGAATCTACAACACAGAAAAGAGTACCAGTTTCTGCTCCAGGTAGGAATTCCTGTCTATTTGGATTTTCTTGAAACTTGTCAATTCTTTGACCTCTTGCACAAACTATAAATACACTAAATGTTAGTTGCTTGCAGACAAAATTAACATGACATTTAATGTTTTCCATCAAACATCCTTAACCACCTGAGCTATGTTGTACTGACACTCAATCGGAGGATCAGAACTTTCTTCCTTCTTATCTAAACCACCTAACGCTTCCGTGTAACCTTTTTCTATGCTATTCATATCAGGAGAATCATTGACATTGTTTGCCAAAGATAAATCTTGACTTTCATGGTTAACAGTTAACTCCTTCAGTTTCAAAAATACGCTGTTCATCTCATCCTCATGTACTTCGTTCTCAACCTCATTAGTATCTAATGGCTGGCTGTGGTCTACTAAAGAAGAATCATTTTCTGTCCAATATGCACTTGTACTTGCGTGAGTAGAATAGTCTGTCTCTAATTCAAGCATTTTAGATGTTTCATCTTCCCTCCAAGTCTCGTTTGATGTAAGAGGTCGAGATAAAGTCATCCAGTTCGGTGTATTTTGCGAGACAGAATTACCAGAGACAATTGATCCAGATGATAGTAACGAAATAAGTCTGCTTGTTTGCGCATGGTCTAGCTCAAACCAGAAATGGTTATGAGTGTAGTAGTTGTCCGCAAGTATTTCTTTAAATTTATCTTCGGACAGTGGCTGGCACTGAAGTCGAACATAAATTTGAACCTTAAATATTTTAATAAAGAGTGTGAGTATAAAAGGTTTTTCATGTATCATGACCAGAATTATCTTCAATAACAAAACCATATCAATTATAGAATTCGAGTGAGTGACTGATATACCTGCGCAGGATATTGTGTTCTCTCTGAACCATCAGTAGTCCATCCATAGGGGTTTATAAGCATTCTCCCTTTGCTAGCTGCCTCAAAAATTCCATGAAGCGTCCTGTCAGTATAGTTAAACAAAAACAGAGGCAACCCTGGATCAATATTCTTCACATAAGAGAAGTGCTGAGCTGGTAAGCCTGTTCAAAACAGATAAATGTATCCATGAGTTAGAGATTTCAATCCTTATCTTCGTTGCCAGTACTGATTATCATATATAAATAATACAAATTTTAAGCACTAAGTTCATGAAAAGATATAAGTGTCTCCAAGTCATATAGAACACAATTTTCATTTCAAAATGCTGAATATCGTAAATACTTTAAAGAAAGGAAAAAGAAGACGGAGAGAGAGAGAAGAACTGACCAAAGAGTTGTTTAGAGAGGCATTCTCTCATTGTGGCGTTCTTGCATCCAAAGATTACACCACCAAGTTGACTCTTCGGCAAATTTCTGCCACAAGAAAAATTTGGAGGGAAAGGTTGATTCCCACAGTACTGAGGAGGTTGTACTTTCTTCCATACCCCCGCCCTGGCATCAGAAGAGAAAGGTTACCTCCTTTACAATCTATGTCAAAATTATAGTATAAAGAACTGAAAGTTGTCGCTAGCATCTCTTGTGCCAATCGAAATCAAGATTTGGACGTTAAAAATGGGTTTTCTTATTTAAGTTATTGAGAAGATGAATAGATTATTCACAGCCCCAGTACATACATATCACACAAATGTCATAACTGACACCGTTCAAAAAATTAAAAACCGATGAAACGGGGTTTAACTCCAAAATCCCAAAAACAACGTTTAAACTTCAAAACCTTCCATAAGCGGCATTCACTGTCCAAGAACTTGCAAGTATGAACCAGAAAAGAGAACAGGCAAACCCATTTCAAAATTCCAAAATCGATTAAATGGGGTTTATACGAACATCCAAAACTCCAAAACAGCGTCGAAAACCCAAAAAAACTTTCAAAGAGGTTGTGATCAACAACTGTAAAGAAAAAAAAAAGTGTGTGTGCATTTTGAAGCATACATTCTTCTGGCATACACAAAGAGAACAATGAACAGAGAAAGCGAGAGAATCAGGAGAGATGCTCCGATGATGGGAATGAAGCAACAATGGCGTAAAGTTTTGGGAAGGAAGAAGGAACTACTTATTACACAATGGCGAAATGTTTTCAATCAAAGTGTAAAAACACATAAACCCTTTGGTTCTTGTAGTGAGTGGGAAAGAAAGAGCCAAGAATAGAAAAGAATTTAAAACTCGATTTTTTTTATACATTTTAGTCAAATAAAAGAAAAAATATTACTATATTTTATTTTATTTTATTTTCTCTCCGACAAAGTGCAAACTGTGGTATATATAAGGATAGCTCATTTAATAAAACTACATAAAGTTTAAAAGTATTTATTGAATTAAGTTATGTAAATTATTGAATTTAAAAATAAGAAATAATTTTAGTGTAATCATTGTAATTTTAAAGGAACCTTTAAAATTCAAATTTATTCTTTTAAAAGCAATATACTTTTAGTTATATGAAAATTGTAAAGACGTTAATTAATAAATATTTAAAAACAACATTGCGGCCACATCTAGAAAGAATTTTAATAGAAACTATAAAGTCGTATATTAAAATATATAATAGAAAACTCCCCCATACTAAACTTAAAAAATTAATGATCACACCAAAATAGGAATTCTACTTCACTATGAAAAAGAATAAAAATACATTATTAGTTTAATATAAAAATTATTGATATATTTTATTTTTAATCTAATAAAAGAGTACTATTTTAATATAATTATTTAAATTTATTAATTTTATTTAAATTCTATTAATATTTAATATAATTGGATGTATTTTATATTTAGTAATTGTCATATATATATATATATATATATAAGAAAACATTATTATTAATATTTAATTAATATTGAAAAAACTATTAAAACTTTTGATATTATAAAATAAAAGATAAAAATGAAAAGACTGAAATTGTATATCAACATTAATTTTTTTTAATAAAATATGTTATAATTTAGAGATTGAATATATATTTTTGTGACAATGCCACAGATGACGCCGTAAGAAGGAAGCAGTACCCAGATCAGCAACTGACACTTCACCACGTTAATTCTGAGATTCTAATTCACCTAACCCACTAAATAACAAAAAGCTACAACAGTTCCAAAATAGTATAAATTGAAATAAAATCTGTATCTTTAAAAATAAATAAATAGACGAGAAGTAAATTATATAACAAAAAAAATTACAGAAATCAAAATTTTGGAGAGTAAAATAGTTCACTGAAATGTCTTATTAATTCAATTTTTTTCATTGAAATTAATTTAGTTCCTTTAATATAATGATATTTAAATAATTTTGTGAGCAAAGTGTAATCATAAATGTGTTGTCTTTTATGCTTTTATAAATAATATTAATATGTACTGGTTTAAAAATAACTCATATACTCATAATCATTCGTCATCATGCAAATATTTTTTTGTCAGGGTAGAATTTTTTTCGATATCCATGCATCAAAGAGAATAATGGGTTTATCCCAAAACTTTGAACCGTAATATTTTATTATGTTTTGTCGTATGTGGGCTTTCTCTTCTAATACCGGAACGTTTTAATTTGGTCCTCTTTTAAAAAAGTCAATTGGGTCTTAAAGTTCTAAACTTTGAAATAAATATTTCAATTGTGTGATAACTTTTGAAACTGTTAACGTGGTTGTAATTGTTTCTTAAATAATTTAATTGACACATTTTTTTCAGAAATTATGATGTGATTAAAACTTTTTTAAAACATAGAATGTAAAAATTTTAAAAAAGAAAATAAATAATTAAACTTATTTTAAAAATGTATATCAAATTAAAATATTGAGCATAATTAAATTTATTTTAGAAACAGGTACCAAATTAAAACATGTAGAGTGATTACGTCTATTGTTCATGAACTTGTAAACAAGCATTGAATTTTGAGTATTCATTCATACTCAGCAGCTATGGGGTGTATAACCTTTTTTTTCTGTTTTCCGATGTGGGCTTTTCTGTCTCATGGTCCATTTTCCTTTTCCTCTGTACGTTCCCCTTTTTCCCATACGTTACAAAAATGCAAAAGTCATAATAAAATATAATAATATTTTAACTCATTTTTTATTTATTATTTCAATTATTCTTAGATTATCATGTTACATCACTTAAAAAAGTTAAAATAAATAATTAAAAAATATTGAAATAATAAGTTAAAAATAGATCAATATATCATTATTCAATTTTTTATCACAATTTTTTTCTTTGATTTTGTTTACCTCTTTTTCTCTTTGTTTAAGTTTTTCGATAATCTCATTATATTTCAAAATTTATGAGTGTCAAAGTATTTACAATGTAGGAAGACAAAAAATACTTTTTTTTTCGAAGTTTACTTTTTTATTTTTCATTTATTTTAATTTAATAAAAGACGGTATATTATTGTTTATATTTTTTTTTTCTCTTAGAGAAATTAATATTCAAAAGTATGATAATTAGCGAGGAAAAAGTAAAATTATAAGGCTTAATTACTCGGAACATATCTGGTTTGGTTTCAAAATTTTAAAATGGTGTTCACTTTTAAGTTTGTCTCAATTTAGTACACAAATTCGTGATGTGCATCAATGTAGTACACTCAGTTAAGTTTTCGCAAACGTCGTTAAGCACCTTGCCACATGTCAGTCTCTGATTTTTTAATTTAAAAAAATGTCACGTGTCAAATTCTTGATATGACACGTGGCAAGGTACACCATGTGATAAGATACAGTGTCATTGTCTTGATTTCAACTTAGTCCACATATATGTCTATTTGTTTCAATTTATTACCATATTTGTTTATTTGTTTCAACTTAATCCCCATATATATTTATATGTTCTGAGTAATTAAGCCAAGATTATAATTAGCGAAGTTTTATTCGGTACTCTAAGATGATGTGTATAAAATTATATATATTTTTCTAAATATTTATATTAAAGAAATAATAATATGTTATTTTTATAATAAACATTTGATGATATTATGTTGTTTTTAAAGAATTTTTTATTATGTTATAAAAGTTTATTAATTAATATTAAAATATTAAGAAAATAAATATATGTAAAGAAAAAAGGTACAAATATATATTCGTTATCCATAAAAATAATTAAGTGACAAAAATTTATATTTGTTAATTTTTGATACGAGAACAAAAATATAAATTTTTCTTTTAAAAATAAATATAAGATAATAAAATCCTTTGTCATATTTAGTATACCGTCTTACAATATATTTTTAATTTCCTTTAAACTCTTTCCGCTTGTCAACCTTTTAACTTTATCATTTTAAAACTATTTTTTTCTTTATCTCACTTTGAAAATATTGTTTAAATGAAAGAAATAAAAATATTGAAGAAGGATTCGATGGAAAAAAAGACAATACCTTTGATTTTTTTTAAAAATAAATAAAATGTCTTCGATTTCAAAAAAAAAATAAAGATGACTGAGTTAGAAAAAAATGAGAAAAAACTATCACGAATTTGATTTCTTAAAGAAAAAAAAAAGGTTAAAAATAATTATAAAATATATACAAAAATATCACATAAATTTCTAAAAAGAATATCATTAAAAATTATAAATAAATTTAGATTAAATATTCATAAAAGAAAAATAATAATTTTCTATTAAAAGAAGTAATAAGTAATAGTTGAGGATAAAATCATTTTTTATACCTGTGATTATTTAAACTAACAGTGTGATTAAATAAAAAATTCAATAATAAATTAGATTAATTTAATAAAAAAAAATTTAATATCTATTCTTCTTTTTCATACCGTTAAAAAATAAACATTTATCTTAGACATTATTTCAATTTATTAAAATAATATTTGTATAAAATAGTTAGATATTAAAACTTAAAGAAAAAATGACTAAAATACTATTAACAATAGAAATGGAAGATCAAAGTTATGAATGATAGAAGATATTATTTTGTTAATTCCTATAAATTTAGAAAGTAAAATTACATATATATATATATATATATATATATATATATATATATATATATATATATATATATATATATATATATATATATATATAGAAATCATAAACATTAAAATAATACTAAACAGACTAAAATAGATATTTTTTCTAATATAGAAATAAAAATATAGTTTGTTTGCAAATATTGAAAATAAACGAGTAATTTAATATAAAAGAATAAATTGAAAATAAGATAATAAAATATTTGTACATGAGGTCACTATTTTCTTTCACGGGTCAAATGAAGGATTGTTAATTAGGGTGTATCATTGCCCGATTTGTAAGGTTACATCATGTGATCCAAATTAACTTTCTATTTAATCATTTTTATTTATTTTTCTGTATGTACTTTTCATAAATTTATTTTATTTTTTTGCATATTCTTTTATTTCCCCAGTGATTGTGCTTATTTTAACATGAACATGGGTGTGAGATTTTTATTTACGTGGACAGACCTTTAAATTATTTAAGCGTTTAATTTTGAAAGAAATATACTTATTAGTATGAAATGAGAATTTATAACTTTTCTTTCTGTGAATTTATCTTTTTTTTTTTTATGGTTAATAAAGATATGATGTATCTAATTGGATATTGGATGGTATGGTGTATTTTTCTTTTTTTAAAGTTAAAATTTTTTACTCTTCTAGTATAAGATGTGTGGATTGAGATAATTTAATTTGATCGAATGATGTGTAATCGTTATACATAAATATCAATATGAGAAAATCTTTTTTTTTTTTACACTCTCATCACCCATAAGGTGATCAATGATTCCATTTGGTTTAACAAATAAAATAATAATATCAAGATGAGTAACATTCATATGGTCATAATTAGAATTACCATATAAGCAAAGTGTGTTTGTACGTTCTTCTCATTATTTGTAAGATGTTTTGGTGTATGACAAGTGCAACTCAAATGACCTTTATCATCATAATGATAATATATACTTTCATCTTATTTGTCAATATTTCAACATTTTTATTTTCCCTTTTTCACATTTTTGTGCCACTTCCGATGACAAAATGTCTTTGAAATTTTTTTTATAAGTATGTCCATAATCAATATCACGATCATGAAGATATAAATCAAATGTTGTTGCATTCACTTCTAGGAATGGAGCAAAACCAATTGGACAAGTTTCATAATTTTCTATCAAAAGTTCATTGTTTTGTTTAGCCATATAAAGGCATGTTGGTTGCTTAGATGTTTAATTTCTTTCTTTAATGATATCCCAAGACCCATTCCATCTAAATGTATTTCAACATTTAAAATCCAATATAAGTAATTCTTCCTTGTAATATTAATGATGACAAATTCAAAATTTGCAAGATTTGACATGTTTAAAATTAGTACATAAAATAATAGTAATAATCATCATATAAATAATAATAATAATTCAAGATGAAGATTGATAAAGTCAAACCATTCTTATGACAAAAATAATAATATAAGATAAAATTGTAAAAGAAGAAAGGATTAGACAAAGTCTCAATTAAGACATGCAAAACATTGTTCTTAGAGAGAAAATGCTTCCACTAGCGCTCAGTTGGTTGGAGCATCATGCTAATAACGTGTTATAAATTAAAGCTAATAGTAGAGAGAAGAAGTAAAGGAAGAATATAGAGAATGAGATAATGGGGGGAAGCAACTTTTCAGTATTTTTTATTACTATTAGGAATAGTTTTATTTATATATACAACATGGTAATTCATAAATGATACAAATCAAATAGTTAATACAAATATTTACATAAACAATAATAAATCATATAAGTATCAATCATATCAATCATTCAATCATATGAGTAATTGTATCAAATCAATGGACCACTATTCATTCATAACACTATGGTGATTGTGCTTATTTTAACATCCAACATGGGTGTGAGATTTTTATTTACGTGGACATACCTTTAAATTATTTAAGTGTTTAATTTTGAAATAAAGATACTCATTAGTATGAAATGAGTATTCAGAACTTTTCTTCCTATGAATTTATCTTAATTTTTTTTTATGGTTAATAAAGATATGATGTATCTAATTGGATCTTGGATGGTATGATGTACTTTTTTTAAAAGATGTTAAACAATTTTACTCTTCTAGTATGAAATGTGTGGATTGAGAGAATTTAATTTGATCAAATGATGTGTCATCCGTTAAAATTTTACTTTTTTTGAAGTAGTTAAATGATTGTTTACCTATTGATTTAGAGATTCAAAAGATGAGAGTGGATTTATGCTTTATGTGGTTTTTGTGTGGAAATAATATTGAATTTTTCTCTTATTTGTTTAATATTTTATTGTTATGCGGTTGTGAGAATCGTGGAATGGAGTTTTTCAATATTTGTAGTTTTCCTCTTTGAATTTAGTTTTTAGCTTGTGAAGTCTCCTTATAGTCATTTAGTTAAAGTTATTTGTCATTATTGTGATTATCTGAATGATTTTGAGGATGAGAATCATAGTAGATTCAAGATCCAATTGTTTTTACTTTATTATTTTTCAAATTAAGAAGTTGATGGGTATGACTTCAAAATAAATTTAAGAAGGATATGAGTAATTATGTATTTGATTTCTTTATGCTGAAAATTTTCAATATTTAAACTAGGGAGAGTAGGATGACTTTATTTACTAATGTAATATGGTAAGTTTCATATGTTAATTGACTTAAGGTAGCTCATAATGCACTTAAGGGTTGTCATAGTTAGTTACATTTGTTAGTAATTTTAGAAAAAGTTAGGGGTGAATATGTGGGTAGGGGTGACAATGCAGGTCATCCCAGCCCGTTTAGGCCCAGTCCGTACTTGGCCCGTAAAATGCGGGTCGAGCTGACCTGTCCTACATTTTCAATGCGGACTGGAAATTTTTGGCCCACCTTGCATAAGTGTGGGCTCGTGGGTCAGCCTACCTTTTTAAAAAAAATTATGATAAAATTTTTAATGTTCAACAAATTGTGAAAGTTTAACAAGTTAAAAAAATTAAGCTAAAACTTTAGAAAATTGGATGATAAATTGATAATTCAACATTTTCATTATATCCATATTCATACTTTGACATACATGATGTATTATTCAAATTTTAGCACATTCAAAAATACATAATATTTGATGTTTCCAGTCATACAAGAATTTGGAATGTTCACGCAGAAGTCCAGAAGAAAAGTGACTGATATACACAAGTGCAAGTTTTTTTTTATGCGGGCCAGCGGGCTGTAGACTTATGTGGGTCGGGCTTATGCGAGCCAGTGGGCTCAATGTCCTGGCATGTCCTGCGTTTTTTTGGCGGACCTGCCTCATATTGCCACCCCTATATATGGGTAGTTTTACAATTTTTTTAAGGTGAAAAATTATATTTATGTTAAGTTTATGAGAATTTTTTATGCTTTGGAACATAATTATTTTTTCTAAGTAACATAATTGTTCTACTATGTTATTTAATTTTATTTTTATTCACATAAAATAAGTGGTTTAATAATTTACTTTCATACATTTATTTATATATATTTGTTGTAATAGATATATTTTGTCTAGTGAATATAATTTTATCATCAATTTGATATGAATTTTCATATTTTATTTTTATTTAGTTTGTTTTCCTTTTTTTTTTATTTCAGTAAATTTTCTGATAATCGATGAAATTTTGAAGTATAGTATAATTGAGATGTGAAACCTCATAACTTATTTAAAAATAGAAATTAGAAACAAAAAACATATTATATGTGTCAAATTTTAAATTAAAATAAATCGTTTTCAACAGTTTATGCTTTAATGTGAAGTGCCTTTTCTACATTCTGTCACTTTCTCTGCAAGTTTGCTCACGCATAAAGTTCAAAAATTATGAATTTGATTATATCATTCTGCTTATGCGAAAAAAGTTAGTTTTTTTCTTTCACTCCTTTCGTTTTATCGTTGAAATTTTGTAATTTTATAATAACATAGAAATAAAATTTAATTAATGATTCAATTAAAATTTACTTTTATAAAATTAAATATTTTTTAATAGATTATTTATTAGAAAAATCATTATATTAAGTATTAAAATTTTATATTTTTTAAATAAAATTTGATTGTTTAATTTTACCCTTAATTCAAATGATATAACCATGATTTTGAATCATTGTTCCTTTTATATCTTTACATTAAAATTAAAAAATATTAAAAATAAAATTTAAATTTAAATTAATAACAGCTGGAGTATTTTTAATTAAATTTATATACGATTTTTTGTTTTATAAAGTATTGAAAACTTTATATATATTCTTTTTTTCTTTTAATTTAGTACCTGTAGTTTGATTTTTTTTTTGTTTAGTGAAAATGATGTGAGCGATTGATATTTGAATTCTTAAATATCACATTTACAAACTTAAACAATTATAAAAAAATGATTAATCTTAATTATATTTTTAACAAGTGATATCGTTTCATTTTTTAAATTAAATAATAAAACAAAAATTAAACCAATCATGCCAAACAATGATTTTTAATAAAAATAATTAAAGTTTTGGAGTTTTATTTTTTCAAAATATCATATTAGTTAATGATAAATATTATATTAATAATAGAGATTGAATTGAAAAATATAACTTTTTTGAATACTTTTATATTTAAATTTTTTTAATTAAAACTTAATTAAAAGTATCTTTAAAATTTAATTATATTACTTTTTATTTTCTTGGTAAAATATGGAAACAATGACAATACAAAATAACAACTATATAAGACAATAAAATTAAATAAAAAAACTCAACTAAAATATATAAAAGTTTTAAATGATAAAAAATAATTTTATTAATAAAAATTAATTAAAAATAATCAAATTTATAAACAACTTAAAACTGACTTAAATTTAATTCTTATGAAATTTATGATTTTTAATTATCTTCTGAGACACTATACAGTCATTAATAGTTGATGGTGAAATTACAAATATTTAGATATTTATCAATGTTATGAAATAAAATCAACGAAAAATCACTTTTATTAAAAGTTTGCTAAAAACAATTCTCCTCTTTTTATTAAAAAATAAGTACGATTAACGTAAAAATTGTTAAAGGGGAAAATACGCGTTAAACAAATTTACATATCGAAAAGAAATATAATAAATACTGTAATTAAGACATGATACATAAACGCTAACATGGTCTGACACAAACTGAATTAAGAATCGAATGATTTGTTTTTATTTAATATTGTGACTAAGTTCTGAGTAAATATTAGCAATGAATAAACTTAATAAATACTTCACATTTATTGCAACCTAACGAGTAAATCAAAAGTATATAATTGAAGATCACATGAAAATTAAAATGCAAAACCTTAGAGATATGAAAACGAAGTGCTGGGACCCAAATATTGTTAGGTTAATTAGGTTTAGACATAAAGTCACGGAACTATTCATGGATTCAACTTTACACTTCACATAGAAAGCTACTTCAAGGATATATATTTAGAACACTAAAAAGAAATTGAATTGAAATAAAAAAAAATGAATTTAAAATAGGGGGAGAAAAATTAGCACATAATAGGAAGAGACTCTTCAAAGATAAATTTATATTTTGACAGTTGAAATTTACTCTAAATGAAATATTCAATAATATATAATTTCATAAGATCTTTTCTATTGCTAAATATAAACTAAATACAATTTTGACATTAATAATTCCTTTCTATTTTTGTTTTTCTCTTCTGATTAATGTTTGTGATTTATGTAGAATAAGCAAAAACTATTGTAGAATTGTTACTAGGGAGAGAAACTATACTTCAATCAATTTAGAATCATGAATCATTTCCATAATTTGTAAGAAGGTGAATAGAAAACTACTTGTAATTATGCGTTGGTAGTAACACATCAAAATGATTTATGGGAGATTGAGAGGGCAATGATTAAAGAGCTTTTGGTATATATTATATTGAGTCACTTTATTTTTTCTTCGAATCAAAGAAAACCCTTCAAAAAATTGTTGAAGTATTTTGGTCAGCACATAAGGTAGTTTTTGGTTTTTAAATTATTCCTTGCAATTTTAATATATAACTTTTAATTTTATGCTACTAAAGTCATGAAACTTTCTAATGGAATGGATTTTGGATTAAATTTCATCCTCAAACTTGAGTCATAAATTTTATGATCTTTTAGAGTTGAAGTATGATCAATGATTGTTTATATATATATATATATATATATATATATATATATATATATATATATCTCTCTAATTATTTTTATTTTTTATATTTAATATCTCTATACACTGAACCCTAATGCAATTTTTTAGCAAATTTGAGGAATTTCGCATTGAGAAACTTTTAAGAAGAAAATTAGATATCACACCATATAAATTGAATTTATTTTTGGAATAAACAAGTGAAGAGAGAGTGGATAATTGAACTTATTAGAAGAAGAAAAAATATCAAATGAAAGAAAAGATAAGAGGTCATTATTATAATTACAAAATGATATTCAGTTTCTGTAAGTTAAGTTAATATCATCTTTTAGGAAAAAGGAATAGTAATAAATTTTTAAAAATCTTCATTTAATGTATCATAACTTGTTCAACCAAGAAAATGTCATAAATTATTGTGATACAGATATAAAATAAGAAAATAACTTCATAATAAAATCTTTAGTAGAAGAATTACACGATTTTGTGTTGAAGGGGACTTTTCGGTCCTCACAGTGGATGTCAATGTTCCGATTCCGATCCAAGTTCATCTGACAGTTATCGTTAGAACAACCACTGTGTTCCCACGGTGATCCGACCCAAGTTTGTCTGGCAGCCATCGTTAGGAATAGTCACCGCGTTTCCGAGGTACTGTCCGCTTTGGAGCAGCGTGGAGCTCCATTACACTTTTGTCCTTAAAAAGCACCTCGGAGGATGAAGGAAGGGATGAGTATTTAAACTACATTTGACCTCGACTCTAAACGATGTGAAATTTATTAGTGTACCAGAACAATAACTAAGAGTACAATGTGTAAAAAATGGGTTAATAATATGAATATTTTGACTGAAGTTACTTATAAAGAAATCAAAGAAATTGTCAAGAGACAATGGATCGGTTGTACTTAATTAAAGTTTTGAGACATAATATAACTGGCTATAGTATTTTAGGTTAAACTTGTGTATTAAGTTCTAATATTCGATATATATTTTTTGGTCAAAAGTTGAGTTATAGGAAAGGTAGTCATCACGGATCCTGTGAACATAATAAAGTTATTGTTGACAGAGAAATTTATGTTATGAGTTTCTTATTTGAATATAATGAACTACAATGTAATACTTACATTTTTAGAGATTCTGAAGAATTAAACTTTTGAATCCCCTCTCTTCCACTACTTAAGTCCTATTTTTTAAAAATGCTTTTAGAATTTTAAAATATAATAATTTGAAAATTTTGAAGAAAAAAAATAATTGGAAAGTTTCTTTTTGAAACTTTTATAAGAGAAAAAAAATTATTAAAAGAAGAAAGCGGATAGTTTAGTGAAGTGAATTAGAAGATAAATTCATGAAGAGAAGGAAAAAGATAAAACGTTGACACAATTAACTCTGAGAATATACCCTTATGAAGTTCTAACATCAATTAAGGAAAATAATTGATTAAAAATTACAAAATGAAATTAACCTTATTAAATAAATCATAAATAATTTTGTGGATAAAAAAAAGTAAGTTTCATTAGAAAACAAAAGAAGAATTACAAAAATAAACTAAATTTCACAAATAAACTCTCAGTAAATCACTTTTAATGTTTACTGAAAACTCTCATTATTTTGCACTATCATTTTCATGAATAATTGATCTTCTTGTAACCTTTGATTTTTTGATGTGACTATTCAACCTATTAATTAAAAAGATAATAAAGATTACAAAAAAATCTATAACATTATATTGATCCTAAAATTATATCAATTTATCCCCGGTCAATTTAAATAATTATTACTTGAACTAGAAAAAATTGAAAACCAAAGAGAGGTGGTTGCTTTTGAAAGCAACATGGGAAAATTTTTACCCTTATGATAAATGAATATAAAAATTGAAAAAAGGTTTTTACGATAACATTTGACAATGAGTAAAATATTTTCAATAATAATTAATTTTTATATTTCTAGAAGAAATAATGTGGTGTAAAAATATCATTGCTCTTATGTTATCAGGAAAGTGTCCATTGATGAATGATTACGCCACCCATTTATTGTGTGATGATTATAAGGACTCTTCTTCTCTTCCCATTTGCAAATCCACTCTTGTTGTGACCTCATCAACACAACCATGTTCACCCAATTCTTCTTCTTCTTTCTCCTCTTCACTCCCTTCATCTTCACCACACAACAAGACACCCATGATTTCGTGCGTACCTTAGACCGCAAAATGTTTGGTTTGGACCAAAACCAAGAAAAGTTCAGCCATTTCAGGTTATTAAGTTCCCAAATTGACGAGTTAATTTTTTTTGGAGGGAAAGAATCATAAAAGTGAATTATTGCATATGAATTGTTTATTTGAATCATCCCTTACACAGGTTCTATTGGCACGACGTGGTGAGTGGACGCAACCCTTCTTCCATAGAAGTAGTTTCATCAGGGTTGAAGAACTCAACGACGTCGTTTGGAGCGGTGAACATGATAGAGAACCCTTTGACACTGGAACCCCAATTGAACTCTCAGTTGGTGGGGATGGCACAGGGGTTCTATGCTTCGACGTCGCAGAGTGAGGTTACCTTGCTCATGGCCATGAACTTCGCCATCACCGAAGGGAAGTACAATGGCAGCAGCTTCACCATTCTTGGAAGGAACCCTGTTTTCAACAAGAAGAGGGAGATGCCTGTGATCGGTGGAAGTGGCCTCTTTCGATTCGCTAGGGGTTATGCTCAGCTCAGAACTCACTGGTTCTCACCCGCCACCAGGGACGCCATTGTTGAGTACACTGTTTATCTTCTGCATTATTGATATACATGATATATCATATAGTATGTTCTTGTTATAAGAATAAGTGCGACTCTAGGTTTATATGTGGTAAAAATACAAAGTTAAATATTATATATAAAAAAAAACCTATAATTTTAATATTTTAAGTATATGGATTAGTGTCCTGTATTTTCCTGTTTAAATCACCCAATAAAAATAAACGCATCACTATCTATCATGTCGGACTTATTTAGTTTCTCTTTATATCTAAATATTTTATTGATTTTTTTTTGTTTTCTGCTTCTGGGCAATTATTGATTTATAGACATTTACTTATGAGTTAACGTAGAAATTCAGCACCCTGCATTTAGCGAGGTAAGGAAAAAGATAGACATTTACTTGTTTAGCAAAAGAAATTTGGAATTTTTATAAAAATAGTTGTAGAATGGTTTAATAGAAAAATGTGATGTATCTAAGAAAACATATTATGCGATGTTCATATTTTGTGTTGAGTGCTGATAGGTTGATAGTATTAAAGAAAAAAATCTTATATTATAACTGAAAACAATAGTATTTTAATTATATTTATTTTGTTTTTTTAATTTAAAATTATATATATATATATATATATATATATATATATATATAATAATATTAAAAGAGGTTGTCGACGGATATATTTTCTTTTATCGTTAAAGTTGTATACAATTTATCTTTGTTCAAGTATATTCATATTTTTGAAATGTGGAAATATTACATTTTCGATTACAATTTAACAACTATAAATAGTATTATTTTTACTTTTTATATTTATTTTTATCAATTAAACATAATATTTTTCAATTAAAAGATTGTAAAATGAATAGAAGAAGGAAATTAGGTGTTAAATATATTTTTCTTTTTGTAATTTGTATTTGTGTTTTTAGTGGTTTATGTGAATATTAGTGGTTTATAAGTTGTATTTTTATAGTATTACTTTGAAGATAGTTATTGTAAAAATTTACAAAATGGTTTATAATTGAATATTTGCATAACATTATTTTTTTCTGGTGTGTAACTTTTTCATTCTTTTAAGTTTCTTACATAAATTTAGTAGTTTTAATCATGTAGCAATACATTATCTAGATCTATATATACAAATTTACTGTTGATAAATTTATTTATTTTTTATTTCATTATTTTAATAATTAAGAAAGAATGGAGAACCCAATGAAGTATATGTTGGCAGCTTGTGGTGGTTGACTGTGCAACCCAATTCATTATGAGTGTTTCTCCGATTAAAAGTAGTTATCATTTCTTCTCTTGCATTTTTGAAACATCTAACTTTATGCAATCAAGATAAACCTCGAAGTTTGCCGTGATAAAGTTTACTAGATGCGGTTAATAATCCAATTAATAATCCAAGTGTGAATTTAAGTCCCATATTAATCAGAAATGAAAAAATAGAGTACTATATAAGAATCAAATTTGATCAATTAAAAAGTATATTACTTTTATGTATTAAATTACTGAATTATAGTGATTCAAATTAAGTTTATAAGTGTTGATTTAAGTTACATAATCGCTGTATTTTTAATCTTTCTAAAGAAATAATACAAAAATTATAATTTTTTAAATTATAATTTTTTAATTTTAATTTTATATTTTATGCATATAATATAAAAAATAAAATAAAAATTTCGAATTAATGAAGTGTATGAGGGGAATTAAGATAATTGGTGGTGAATTCACTTGTTTTCTTGCTCTACATGATCTGATATGTAAAATTAAATAAGTTTTATTTTATTTTAAGATATGTACAAACTTTAGCATGTAATTTGACAATTTGATTTAAAATATTTTCAAATTGATTTTTTAAATCTTTATTAGATCAAATACTTACTACAAAGTAAAGAATTATAATTAGACATAGCTCTTTTACTTAAAAGTGAGAGTTGTTGCACATGATTTTCACCATAGACCTATTCTTCGTTTATAGAATTTTCTTTACGGATTCTTCCTCCATTATTCGTTTGAAGGAGATGATTCATTCTTATGACCTTTCTCAGAGCAGTTTGCTCAACAAAATTTGATCTTTTATATACAAGAACGGTGAAAACTATATATGTAAAATTTTAGGATGAAGTGTTTCTACACTTTGATCTTTTATTTCTAAATAATAGGTCCCTCGTTATGAATGACTAATCCTTTTCTTCCTCATGTAAATAGACATGATATGCTAAACTTTTCATTATATATATTGAAAAATCTCTATTCAAATCATTCTTTAGTTTTGATTATTGAAAACAACGTTAAATATTTTTATGGTTGAAAGTTCTTAAGAGTCAGGTAAAGATTCAGTTTAATTTATGAAAGGATTGATTGATTAAATAACATTATTGTAACTTCTAAAATTAATGAACTAATTTAGAGTGGTTTTGTTTGTTAATCATGAAAATATGAGAAATTAATTTTTTATACGTGCAAAATTACATGTTTGTAAAGTAGATGAAATATTTACCAATTTAGTTTTTTTTTGTTAAACATGAAATTTTGAGAACTTAATTTTTTATAAGTTCAAGATTACATGTTTGTAAAGTAGATGAAACATTTAACAATTTAGTTTTGGTTTAAATAGTTATTTGATCCTTATTTTGATTAAATTTTTTTTAATTTGGTCCTACTTTAGGATTTTTATTCAATATTTGGTCATAAATTTCAAGAATATCATTCAATTAAGTTCTTTTACTTAATACTGTTAAAATCGTTAACATAATCGTGCATACGTGTCACTTTTCCACTGACGTGGTGTCTTGTACAATGACGTGATCGTTTATTTACTGTGACACAATGACATGGTGTTTAATTAAAAGTGAATTAGGTTTACGAATAGGAGGAAATTGGAATTAGGGTTCGTCGTTGGGAGAAAAATTGGGAAGGGTTTGCTGTTGGGACGAAATTGGATTGAAATGTTTCATTGTGTGCATTGGACCTTTTTTTCAATTGGAGAAAATAGTTGCGTAAGAAGATTTAAGTTGTGAGTCATTCGTAATCCCGACATTTTCTTCTCATTGCCAAGTGGTGGTAAGAATAATGAAATATAGAAAAATCTTGAATCGAGTAATCCATTGCAAGTTTCAAGTTTCTTAAAAGACATTCATGGTTGATGAAAAGTTATGCAATGCACAAATGAATTTGAAATTGACACTCCTTAACCAGAAATGTTAGTAACAATCAAGCTTCAAAAGATCTCAAAAGACAACCTTGCATTAGAAAATTTTCTCCCAACAGCAAACTCTCTCCAAATTTTCTCCCAACAACGAATCCTAATCCCAATTCCCTCCAATTTGTAAACCAAATTCCCTTTCAATTAAGCACCATGTCATTATGTCACATTAAATAAATGACACATCACTATACAATGCACCACGTCAATGAAACAATATGACACATATATGTTAACAAGTTTGACGGTAATAAGTAAAATGATTGAATTGAATGATATTTTGAAAAATTAGAATTAAATTGAAAAAAATCCTAAAATATAATTAAATTGAAAAAACTTAACCAAAATTAGGACCAAATAATTATTTAAGCCTTTATTTTTTTACATTATTCTAATATTCTTTTAAATATACTTGAAAACAATATTATGAAAATATATACAAATGACTTTCATTCTTCAATAGTTTTAATTTTGAAACTTGAATTACACTATAATAGTTTATTTGTCGAGATCAGATCATATAACGACGATTTGAGATTCATTTTGCTGTGTAGTTGAATTTCAAATCTTGAATTGTGTGAATCAAAAGGTGAGAAACTTTATCACGTCGAAAGAGCTCAAAGGGAAGGGAGGATTTTTGAACCGGTTATTAGTTTCGAATTTCCTTTGAATTGTGGTGACATGTCTGCCACCCTGGTTCTGCTTCCCTCGCTGCTGCAACAATGCACATAATCTTCGCGCCAATTCTCCGCAGGCCCAAACTCATCCCCTTCTTCTTTCAATTCTCAAACCTCTCTCCCTCTCTTTCACTTCACCAGTCCCAAAATGAACCCTCAAAACACAACATCGCCACCATTGTTCACTCCCTCTGCGACTCTCGCCAATTCTCCGAAGCGCACTATCGCTTCTCCCTCTCCCTCGCCTCCGGCTCCCTCCCCGATGAGCGCACCTGCAACGTCCTCCTCGCTCGCATGCTCGCTTCTCGAACACCTCACGCCACGTGGCGCCTCATCCAATCCCTCATTGCTTCCAAGCCCGGTTTCGTTCCCTCTTTGGTCAACTACAACCGTCTGATGGACCAGTTTTGCGGTGCCCATCAACCCCTGGACGCTCACAGGCTATTTTTTGATATGAAGAGCCGTGGGCATTGCCCAAATGTTGTCTCTTTCACCACTTTGATTAATGGGTACTGCTTGGTTCGTGGGATTCGGGACGCGCGCAAGGTGTTCGATGAAATGCTTGAGAGTGGCGTGGAGCCGAATTCGGTGACTCATAGTGTTTTGATTTGCGGTGTTCTTCGGGAGAGAGATGTGGAAGGTGGGAGGGAGTTGATGTGCAGGTTGTGGGAGATGATGAGTGTGGAAGCTGAAGATTCTGTGAAGACCGCGGCATTTGCAAATTTGGTTGATTCTTTGTGCAGGGAGGGGTTTTTTGGTGAAGTGTTTAGGATTGCTGAGGAGTTACCCTTTGGGAGTGGTTTTTCTGAGGAGGTTGCTTATGGGCAGATGGTGGATTCACTTTGCAGAGTTGGGAGGCATAATGGGGCAGCTAGGATTGTTTACATAATGAGGAAAAGAGGGTTTGTTCCGAGTGAGGTGTCGTATAATTATGTCATTCATGGGCTTAGCAGGGATGGTGATTGTATGAGGGCTTATCAGTTGTTAGAGGAAGGAGCCGAGTTTGGGTTTATGTTATCTGAGCATACTTATAAGGTACTCGTGGAAGCTCTTTGCCAAGTGTTTGATGTGGACAAGGCGAGGGAAGTTTTGAAACTCATGCTGAGTAAGAAAGATGTTGACAAGACTAGGATTTACAACATTTACTTGAGAGCTCTTTGTCTTGTGAATGACCCAACAGAGCTTTTGAATGTACTTGTGTTTATGCTTGAGAGCCAGTGTCATGCTGACGTGATCACCCTCAACACGGTGATCAATGGTTTTTGCAAGATGGGTAGGGTTGGTGAAGCATCAAAGGTATTGCATGACATGTTAATAGGAAAATTTGCAGCACCTGATGTTGTGACCTTCACTACTTTGATTTCTGGTATGTTGGATGCTGCAAGAATCAGTGAAGCTCTTGATCTGTTTCATAAGCTGATGCCTGAAAATGGTATAAGACCTAGTGTTGTGACTTATAATGCTCTTCTCCGAGGTTTGTTCAAACTAAAGCGACCAAATGATGCATTGATGGTTCTAGATGACATGGTAAAGGATGGCATTACGGCAGATAGTACCACATATACAGTTGTGGTAGAAGGTCTATGTGAATCTGACCAAGTAGAAGAAGCAAAGAGATTTTGGCACAATATTATATGGCCTTCAGGGGTTCATGATAATTTTGTTTATGCAGCAATTCTGAAAGGGTTTTGCCGATCTGGCCATTTTAAGGAGGCTTGTCATTTTTTGTATGAATTGGTAGATTCTGGGGTCTCTCCGAATATATTTAGTTATAATATTCTGATCAACTGTGCGTGCAATCTTGGTCTGAAAAGTGAAGCTTACCAGATTGTCAGAGAGATGAAAAAGAATGGACTCACTCCTGATTCTGTGACATGGAGAATACTTGACAAGTTAAATGGCAAAGTGGGGAAGGACATTCATTCTGAAGATCCTACCATGTCAACATTTTATGAGGAATGACATGAAGTCAGGATTGAAGTAAATGAAATTTGGTTTGTGCTTTAAAATGTCAACAAAAAATTGTGGTTTGATTCAAAGCGTCTAAAGCATGCATAAACAGGAGCTTTGAAGTTTGCACAACATCAATGAGGAGCATTAAACTAGGAGAACCGATGGTAAAATTCTGGATTTTCTCCATATAAACACGTATCTGGGTTATAAACCCTGCTTCAGCTGATATGCGTTATACGATGATATTTGATCTTGAACGGAGATGAGAGTTTGTGAGTTTTGAGATAAATTTTGTGATTTATGAAGCCACTGGAAGGGCTGTGACTTAAGCGAAAGAAAAGCAAGGAGAGCAGATTTACACACAGTCAGCATTGCATTGGATTGCATGTATCAAACACTAGTTTATGTACAAAAGGCACACAGACAAGCTCCAATAATGAAGCCATGAGATGAAATCTTCTACCGCGAGTTCAATCCATTAACCACTTGAAATAACTAGCGACTATTATTATGTACGAAAAGAAGGGTACAATAGGATTCTGATTATTTTTTTAAATTTTGGTGAAGAATTTTTTAGATGTATGTAGTTGAAAAGTGAGAGGTAGAAATATTTGCATAGGAATATTTGAAAGTGAACCACTGCCTTCTCTGAGCAATTGAGACAAAAATTTAGATGTTATTTTCAGCCTTACTCTATGCAATTGAAACGAAAATATAATTATTTATAGGACATGAATTATTCGGTCTGTGGATAAATTTAGGTGAATTATTTGGATTTGATTCATATTGAGTAACTTTTTTTAAAATATTTTAATTTTAATTTTAAATGCATAAGTTAAATCTATTAAATTCTATCAAAAGAAATCAAGTATGTGATTTTAATAATTGTTTTTATAACGAATTATAAATTTATATAACTTACTATTATATTAAAACAATCATCGTATAAAAAATAAAATTGAAAATATAAATATTAAAGCATATTTTTTTGGAAAAATTCACAAAAATTTGAATATTCTATTTGAACTTCATCATTATTATTATTATTGTCTATTTTATTTCTCTAGTTTTTTTTCTTATGCCTAATTGAAAGGACGTTTCAAAATAAATTTTCTAGAATGAAAGGAATCATGTTTTTATTTATTTTTTGTTAGAAACTGATTAAGAAGCTGAGACAATGATAAAGAAAATTATATCCATTTTAGACCATCTGCTATCCCTTTTCTTTTTTTTTCTTTGCCAATATTTATAACCTTAGAACTGATAAAAACATTGGCTTTTGTTTTTCATAGATGCGTTTAGTTCATAAAGCAAATTATTTACCTCAATCCCAATTTCACAAATTACCAATCACCGATCTATATCTTTCTATTAAATCATCCAGACAAGATAAAACACATATTCAATATAGGTGTTTTCTATCGTTTTTGTTTCTTTTCAATCACTTCAACCAAACAATCTTCAATTATATATATCCATGTATTACAGCTAGGTGTGACAGCGAAGAAAGTCCAGTCAAATGTTCGCACTTGCTTGAAAAGCATTTCAACTCTGAAGCTGATAACTTTTTTTCACTTTTTTATCACGAACATTCTGCACTTGAAGACTTGCACATTGCAAAATCATTACTATTTGCTTCTAAATTTTTTGAAACGAAATCATTTAAGCCATTACAAAAGGGTTGTGTACTTCCCCTTTAGCTTGTAGCCATGTTCAGGATTTTTCCCAGGAATTTGGGATATTACTGACCTTTCAATGCTTCAGTTCAGACATTTGAAACCAGTTTATGATTCTGCAGAAGGTGTAGTAGTAGTAGTAGTCCTTGTTGCTACACGTTTCTAAGTTTAGTGGCTATGATGGGGACACAAAATGCTGGTCTTGGAACTTGGTATAAGAGTATTGAACAGGTTGTCTCTGAATAAGGCAGTACCAGTACTCTCCACTCTCACGGTACTCTTACCTCCCCACAATAAAAGCCATTACCTCAACAAACTTTAACACCATTACTGCTATCTCTTCCTATGCCTTTTCCTTCAGGCAACTCTCTCAATTATTTCTTCTATCTTCCTTTATCTCTACAACACCAAACAAAACAAAACAAACCACTCTTTCTTTTCAACTTTTGTTAACAACACTAATGACTAATATTTCAGAAACCTTATTATGGTTTACCATTAACCATAATCTAGAGACACTATGTAGCACGGATACGGACACAACATTGAACACCAAATATGTTATATATATATGTACTTGACTGAATAATGTATAGAAAAAGATTTCTGTTTTTCTTTGGTGTGATTCCAAAGTTTTTAAACTCACAATTAATTTACCTGGCGTGAACTATGGTCACGGCCACAGGCACTGGACCACGCTATATTCTCAGCTTCCCACACTGGAAACTGTAGAGAGATTCGCTGTCTGAGTAATAATTACAATGTTTGTTGCTTTGGAGCGAGCAAAATCCAAAGCCTGCAAAACCTTATTCATACTTTTGGTCATGCCAAGAGTGGCTCAGTTTCCAGCACAAACAGTGGCCTTGAACTAAATTAGTAGACCTATCAAGAAGCTGGTTCTTCATGCATGCATGATTATGCAGCTCAATCAGCTTCACAATGGAGACAATGTTGGCCACATATATGATTTGCTTCTGAATACGTGACCACTCTTGGATGTGCAATAGTTTCACATGCAGAATTTGACATTTGACAATACATGCACAAAGCTCTGTGCAATCACTTTCAAGTTTTAATATTTATTAGTCTCTATATATCAATCCTTCATAAAGAAAGTCACTTGAAAGTGATTTATGCTCTGTCAAATCTTTTTTTTTAATTTAATGTTCTGCATCAGATAAATTGATTATTCATGCCATAGCATATGCATGCATTTCATCCAAACTATATGTATATGCTGACAACAATTGTTCCCTCGAACATACGACAAATATAGGTTCTCTGTCCTTTAGGATTTATGGACAAACAATGCCTGCAAAGCTTATGGACTATGGCACTGTAACGCGGTATTTGTTGGATGTTTTTGTTTAATTCAAATGATTTTAATGCTTAAAAGAAAAGAAAAAGTCAAATATAGAGGGTTACCTATGTACTAGGGCAAAAGCTCACATCGTAAAAGACATTCATGTTTTTTTGTTTGAGTTTACATGTATATATATTTTTTTTGTTTTTATTAACTAATTATGATCTATCAAATTATTATTTTCTCTATAGCATATA